>OLGE01000300.1_pt1 | contig 62538 bp, 56 predicted proteins | sample 1605151 | NCBI WGS metagenome assembly OLGE01 (sample SAMEA3888912, study PRJEB22519) | human gut metagenome | biome: human gut; feature: human-associated habitat; material: faeces | place: Denmark | collected 2010
GCAAGACGGAACTCACCACCGCCATGAAGCCCGACACGGAAGGACTCGCCGTGGCGTTGGGACTGTCCTGCGAAGAGACGCTTGGCAAACTCACCAACTTCTACGACGGCTACCATTTCAGCAAGAATTCGGAAGACATATTCAATCCGTTCAGTCTGGTGAAGGCTTTCAATGGGCAGGACATTGCCCCTTACTGGTTCGGTTCCGGCACCCCCACATTCCTGCTGCGGCAACTTGACAAATACAACGTGAACCTCACATCGCTTGACGGGCAGAATGTAGTGCTTGGCTCGTTCGACCAGTCGCCGGAGGAGATGACTAATGCCCTGCCGCTGCTCTACCAGAGCGGTTATCTCACGATAAAGAAGTTCGACCCGCAGTTCCGCCAATATACACTCGGAATTCCGAACAGGGAAGTGCGCGAGGGACTGCTGAATTCTCTGATTCCCCATTATGTCAATCCGCGGCATGAAGACAACGACGCTTTCCTTCTTGGCTTCTGCAAAGCGGTGTACAGGGACGACCTTGAGGATGCTTTGGAGCACATGCGTGCATATATGGCAAGCATTCCGTACGATTTGGAGAACCGTTCGGAGAAGCATTTCCAAACCATATTCTACCTCATGTTCAGCTTCCTCAACATCTATATCCGTACCGAGGTGAAGAGTTCGGCGGGTCGTGCCGATGCCGTGATGCACATGCCTAAAGTAGTGTATGTGTTTGAACTGAAGGTGGACAAAACCGCCGAAGAGGCTTTGAGGCAGATTGACGAGAAAGGCTATCTCATCCCTTACTCCGCCGACGGCAAACGCCTTGTAAAGGTGGGAATAAACTTTGACAGTTCGCAGCGCACAATCAGCGACTGGATTATAAAGGAAGAAAAGTAGGAAAGCGATGCCCGCCCTTGCGTTCACTGGTGTGGAGTGGGGCGGTTGCTGTGCTTGACAGAAAACAAACCAATGATGGAAAACATCAGAAATATGAAGACAATAAATACAAGACGAAGCATACGCAAGTATGCCGACAAGCCCATCGACGACGCGTTGCTGCGTCGCTTGCTCTCACAGGCAGAGCGCACACAGACTATGGGCAATCTGCAACTGTACAGCGTCGTGGTGACACGCGACGACGAAATGAAACGCCGTCTGGCACCGGCGCACTTCAGTCAGCCTATGGTGACGGGTGCTCCCGTGGTGCTTACGTTCTGCGCCGACACGCGCCGCACCACTCTCTGGGCAGAAAACAGGCAGGCGGTGCCGGGCTACGACAATCTGCTGTCCTACCAGAATGCTGCCACCGACGCACTGCTCTTCTGCCAGACATTCTGCAACCTTGCCGAAGAAGAGGGTCTGGGATGCTGCTTCCTCGGCACCACGGTGTATATGCCGCAGCTGATAATCGACACCCTGAAGCTGCCGCGCCTTGTCATGCCGGTGGCGACGATAACCCTCGGCTGGCCCGACGAAGTGCCGCCGCTTACCGACCGTCTGCCTCTTGACGCCGTGATGCACGCCGAGACCTATTGCGACTACACTCCCGAACGCATCGACCGCTTCTATGAAGAGAAGGAGAATCTGCCCGAAAACATGGAGTTTGTAAGGCTTAACGGCAAGCAGACCCTTGCACAGGTGTTCACCGACTGCCGCTACACGAAGAGCGACAACGAGGCGATGTCGGCGACACTGATGGAGGCTTTGAAGAATCAGGGGTTCATTTGACGCACGGCACGGTATGGCGGTGAAGGACAGGACATACTTGCTGAAACGGATTCTTTCCGTGTTCCTCTTGGTGTTCGTGGTGATGCTGTTCATCTCGAAGGACTCCTACATGCACGATTTGCCCAACCACAACGACTCGGCGTGGTTCTTCATGTGCGGCAAGGCGTGGATGAACGGCATGGTGCCATACGTCGATTTTGCCGACAGCAAGGGTCCGCTTCTGTGGCTTGTCTATGGCGTGGGCTATCTGCTTGCGCCGCATTCCTATCTGGGCGTGTTCTGGTTGTCGTGCATAGCATGGACACTCACCCTGTCGTTGGCGTGGAGCGGTGCCGCACTGCTGTTGAAGAGGCGTGCCGCATCCTTTGTCGCCATGCTGCCGGTGATGCTTGCCGGACTCTGTTTCTTGGTGCACAACGAGACACGTTGCGAGGACTTCGCGATGCCGTTCGTGGCCTTTGTCGTCTATGCGCTGTGCCGTGCCATGCGTGGCCTGCGCTGGAAATGGTGGGTGGATTTCATGCTTGGAGTGAGTCTTATGGGCACATTGCTCATGAAATACAACATCACGGCGATGCTTCTGCCCTTTGTTCTGCTCGTATGGGCGGTGGCGCAGCGTCGCAGCAAGGCGCAGCCGGCACGCTCGGCAGTGCTTGCAGTGCTTGGAGCGGCGGCGGTGGCAGTGCCGTTTATGGTGTGGTTTGCGCAGAAAGGGTGTTTTGTCGATTTCATTAACGAGTATTTTCTGGGCACGCTCCGCACCACAGGCAGCACAGGATTGCTCTCTGCCACGCTGCATTCCATAGCTTCGCCTTCCGGCATTTATGCCATGACCGTGTTCGCATTGTCAGCCCTTTGTCTTGCATGGCTGCTGCCTTGCTGCCGGCGTATGGCGTTGGTTTGCTGCGTATGGTTTTTCGTTGTGTGCGCAATAAACTCTCGACCTTATTATTTTGACATCTGTTCGCCGTTGCTGTTGTTTCTCGGCGTTGTCGTGACCGACCGTTGCAAGGCTTTTCACGGCAGGCGCACTGCCGTGGCGGCGGGCGTGATGGCGGCGGCATTCTTGATTGTTTCCAATCTGTGGGTGCACGATTTGCGACATGCTGAATACGGCGATTTCTTCACACAGGACAATGCGGCGCGACATGAATTCTACTCCATAGAGTGCATGATGTCGCAGGTGCCGGAAGCACGGGCGGTGTATGCCACGGGCGTTGGGTTCGGAGTCGTGTCGGGAGTGTTGCCTGCCTGCAAGTATTGGGCGTTGCAGTGCGGCTTCAACGACAGTATGCTTCGCCAGCAGATAGACGCCTGTCTCACGGGAAAAGCCGACTTCGCCATTGTGCAACCAGAACTTACAGAGGTTATAGACAGATTGAAACAGGCAGGTTGGTATGCCTACGATTTCACCGACGGACCATATAAAGTAATTCTTATGAGCAGACACTGCTTCGCCGAACAGCACGCCTGTTGTCGTGTAACGAATTGGGATGTGTTGTTGAAACGCCAACCGATGTTCTGCAAGAATGTCATAACAGAATAATAGAAACGATGATGCAACGAAAATATAAAAGCCCTGCCGGACTCTGGGGCGATGATGATACACTCTGGGGCGACGATGCAAAGCGGCTCAGCCTGTACGAGCTTAACAACCTTGTGGCGCAGACTTTGGCTGTGGACATGCCCGATGAGTACTGGGTGGAAGCAGAACTCTCCGAGCTACGCGAGGTTCGCGGGCACTGCTACATGGAACTTGTGCAGAAGGACGAGGTGCAGAATGTGCCCGTGGCACGCGCTTCCGCCAAGTGCTGGCGAAGCAGTTGGGCTATGGTCCGCCCCACTTTCGAACGCGCCACGGGGCAGGTTCTGCATGCCGGGATGAAGGTGTTGCTGCGTGTCTATGCCAACTTCCACGAGGCTTACGGCTTCTCTTGGATTGTCACCGACATAAATCCCGAATACACTTTGGGCGACCTCGCACGCCGCCGACAGCAGATAATAAAGCAATTGAAGGCCGAAGGCGTGTTCGACTTGCAGCGCGAACTGTCGCTGCCCATGTTCGCCCAACGCATAGCGGTGGTGTCGAGCGGCGGCGCGGCAGGCTACGGCGACTTCATAAACCAACTTGCCAACAACCCGCACGGCTATGCTTTCAGCACCGTTCTCTTCCCGGCGGTGATGCAGGGCGATGGTGTAGAGGCAAGCGTCATAGCCGCCCTCAACGCCATTTACAGCCGCATCGACGACTTCGATGCCGTTGTTATCATCCGCGGCGGAGGTGCAACGAGCGACCTTTCAGGTTTCGACACCCTGCTTCTGGCAGAGAATGTGGCCAATTTCCCGTTGCCCGTAATCACGGGAATAGGTCACGACCGTGACGAAAGTGTGCTCGACATGGTGGCACACACGCATGTCAAGACCCCGACGGCGGCTGCCGTCATGCTCATCGACCACCTCGCCGAGGTGGATTCACGCCTTGCCGAACTCGCCGCCATGGTGGCGCAGGGAGCCAGTCGCATGATGGAGCGCGGACAGGCACGCCTTGAACGCATGGCGCAGAAGGTGCCGATGCTTTTCTCTTTGGTGAAAACTCGTGAGGAATCGGCTGTAAGTATGCTTGCAACACGCCTCGCACATGCCACCGACGCACTGCTCTCGCGCCAGCAGACACGCCTCGAGCGTGCCGCCGGCGTGGTGACCACGGCTGTCAGGCAGCGCATCGTCGACGAGCAGCACCGCATGGACATGCTGCAACAGCGTGCGGCAGCACTCGACCCCGCACTCGTTCTGCGCCGCGGCTACAGCATCACCCTGCACGAAGGGCGTGCCGTGCGCTCGCCCGAAGAATTGCCGAAAGGCAGCATTGTGGAGACGAGAGTGGAGAAGGGAACATTCAAATCGGTAGTGAAGTAAACGTAACAACAACATAGAAAAGCAGATTATGGCAAAAGAATTCAAATACGAAGCTGCAATGATGCAGCTCGAAGAAATAGTGAAAAAGATGCAGAACGGCGACCTTGACGTCGATTCTCTGTGCGAACAACTCAAAGTGGCACAGAAACTTATAAAGCAATGCAAGGACAAGCTCACCAAGACCGACGAGGAGATAAAAAAGATTCTCGACAAGGAATAAATGCCCGCCGATGGCATCGGGACTAATAATTTCAGGTAAAATAGTTGCAACACATATTTTTTATTCGTACTTTTGCCTTCGGTTACTACATAGAACTTAAATAATCAAAAAACATACACTGTATGAAAGAAATCGCATGCTCAGAACTGTCGTTCGGATATATGCCGACCGACTACAATGTCCGTTGCTGCTATCGCGACGGAAAATGGGGCGAGATTGAAGTCTGCTCCGACGAATACTTGAAGATTCACATGGCAGCCACATGTCTGCACTACGGTCAGGAAGCCTTCGAAGGCCTCAAAGCCTACCGTTGTCCCGACGGCAAGGTGCGCGTGTTCCGTATGGACGAGAACGCAAAGCGTCTGCAAAGCACTTGCCGCGGCATCATGATGCCCGAACTTCCCACCGAACTCTTCGAGGAAATGGTGAAGAAAGTGGTGCGCCTCAACCAGGAATACATTCCTACCTACGAGAGCGGCGCGACCCTTTACATCCGCCCGTTGCTCATCGGTACATCGGCACGCGTGGGAGTTCATCCCGCAACAGAGTACATGTTCGTCATCTTCGTGACACCCGTGGGACCCTACTTCAAGGGTGGTTTCTCCACAAACCCATACGTTATCATCCGCGACTTCGACCGTTCGGCACCTCTCGGAACCGGTATCTACAAGGTGGGCGGCAACTATGCGGCTTCACTGCGAGCCAACTCCATCGCTCATGAGAAGGGTTATGCCTGCGAGTTTTATCTCGACGCAAAGGAAAAGAAGTATATGGACGAGTGTGGTGCTGCCAACTTCTTTGGTATAAAGAACAACACTTACGTTACACCTAAGTCCACATCCATCCTCCCGTCAATTACCAACAAGAGCCTCATGCAACTTGCCGAGGACTTCGGTATGACCGTAGAGCGTCGTCCGATACCTGAGGAAGAACTTGCAACATTCGAGGAAGCCGGAGCATGTGGTACTGCTGCCGTAATCAGCCCCATCTCGTATATTGACGACCTCGATACAGGTGACCATTTCGTATTCAGCAAAGACGGCAAGCCTGGACCCGTCTCCACACGTCTTTACAACCACCTGCGTGGCATACAATACGGAACAGAAGAAGACAAGCATGGATGGACTACTGTCGTGATTGAATAACAATCCTCAGCGGACAGCCCTCCGGCAAGACGTCTTCAGAGGCTGCTCCGTGCAGAATAACATCATAATGAAAGCCCTTTCTTCCAAGCGCAAGCCTCGAAGAGAGGGTTTTCTGCTTTCCGATGAAACTCTTTACCCAACAATTTAATAACAACTCAACATGAGAACAAATTCCGAATTGAAAAACGCGGCCATTGCGTCGCTGACAGGGAAATGGGGCGAAGCCGCCATCCTGGTGTTAATTTATTTTTTAGTCGTGATTGGCATTTCCGGTGCGCTTGGCATGAATGAGAAGACTTCCTACGCCAGTCCGTTGCTCAACTTCCTGATATATCCCATGGTATGGGGTCTGAACGTAGCCTTTCTTGAGGTGTCGCGCGGCATGAAAGTGGAGTACGGCAGACTCATTGACGGCTACAAGGACTTCGCACGCATCGCCTTGACAGGACTGCTCAAGTATGTCTATATCTTCCTTTGGACGCTGCTTCTTATTATTCCCGGCATCGTGAAGTGCTATTCCTACAGCATGACCGAATTCATTTTGAGGGACGACCCGGAGATAAGCTGCAATGCAGCCATAGAGAAAAGCATGCGTATGATGCGCGGCAACAAGATGAAACTCTTCCTGCTCGACCTCAGTTTCATCGGTTGGGCTATCCTCTGCATCTTCACGCTCGGTATAGGTTTTCTCTTCCTCAGCCCGTACAAGGAGACGGCACACGCCCATTTCTACGACGACATCAAGGACGACTGTGTGGAAACGTTCTGTTGATGCTGCCGACAGCGGAATCATGTCGTATATAAACCCAAATCGGTCATTAGACCGAAACAGGCGTGTTATAAGAAAATTTGTCTTTCTTTTCCACCCTTCTCCGCCTTTGTTTCGTCATCTTGCCGCCGTCCGCGTTTCGCCATAACCCGCTATGCCTTCAACACGAACGTTGCAATCTACTCGAAACAAAGACGAAGCAGAGTGGAAATCTAATGACCGATTTGGGTTAAATCGCAAGTACATATTTTTTCAGTAGTTTCTTTATTGATGGAGTTCTGAAGATGACCAGTTCCAGAACGGATATTCCCAATATTGTTGTGGCGATACCGAGGAGGACATCAATGATGTAATGGTGACCTGTATAGACGGCAGTCCACCAAATGCCAACACAGATGAAGGCAAATGCTGCAATGGTTATTTTGTTTTGTCTGCCGATTATCGCATATATGGTTGCTATCAGCATGTATGCGGCATGGAGAGAGGGGATAGCCGCAAACACGTTGGCGTTCTTTCCGTACAGAGAGTGGAATACCTGCAAGCCCGTCATGGCATCGAAGCGTCCCAGTCCAGCCACGTTTCCCGGCGTGTTAAGTACAGCTTCAAACCCGTAATTCATAGCATACCATGGTGGGGCGGCCGGATGGATGTAATATCCGCAGAAACCCACAAGATTTACAAAAAGGAATGCTAATGAGAAACGCAGATAAAGTTCTTTCTTTCCTCTGATGTAAAGCCAGATGCCAAAAGCCAATGGCACTGGAACCCAGCAGAGATAGAACAGTCCTGCCATGAAGTCGGCAAACGAATTGTTGTGTATGGCGAAGTATTCTCCAGGTATCATTCCGCCGAAACCGAATATGCTTTTTTCCGCATCATACAGTCCGCGTACATCAATCGGGTTTACCTCGTAGTTCGGATAAAGCCGCATGGCGTCGTATGAACATGCGAAAACAAGCCAGGGAGTCAGTGCAAGAGCTATTTTTCTTGTTGGCTTTATGGCAACAAGGACGAAGTAGAAGATGACAATGTAAATGCTGAACATTACTTGTTGCTTTTGCTTTTGTTTAATTCTCTTTCTTTGTCATTACGTTGTAGCAGTGTGCAATACGCCAAAATGCGGTGATGTTTGCGAGAATCGCAATGACAATCATCGGTACGGCAAGAATCCACAGGTTGTCGAATATGCCGCAGAAAATGGCTCCTACTGCTGTTACCACAACTCGTTCCGGACGCTGCATGAATCCCACTTTGCATTCTATGTCGAGTCCTTCGGCGCGGGCTCTGACATAACTCACCATTACTGAACCTACCATGGCAACGAAAGTGATGACGCCGATCCATAGCCATAGGTTTGTAATAAAGTAGAATGCTATGCCGACGAGCGTGAACAGCTCGCTGTAACGGTCGAGGGTGGAGTCGAGCAAGGCTCCGAATTTCGACGACTTGTTGCCCATTCTCGCCAGACGGCCGTCCATCATGTCGAACAGTCCGGCAAAGAGGATTATTCCTCCGGCCCATCCTATGAGCGAAGTGTCTGTGCTAATTTCTTGAGCAGCGTACAGGAACATGGCCGTAGCAACGAGGTTGAGTACGAATCCGGTGGTTGTTATGAAGTTAGGGGTTATGCCGATTTTTATCATTCCCTTGATTATGGGGTTGATTATGACATATATGATTTTCTGCAAAAAATCTCTGTAATTCATAATTGTATGTTGTTTTTATTTTTATTTGCATGAAAAACGAAGACACGCTGCATCTGATAGTTCCAAAGGACGGCGACAAGGACGGCGACAACAGCCTTTACTATGATGAAGTCAATCCTCAGTGCCTCTGTCAGTTGGCATGTTCCGACGGTGTTAAGCAGGATGCTTATGCCCCAGACGAGCAGATAGCGCATGGCTATGAATTTCTTTTTTTGGTCGAAGGCATGGAACACCCATCTGTAATTTATGAAGCAATTGGTGCTTCCGCCAGCCAGTGCGCCTATGAACGTGGCGTAACCGTACCACAGTCCGCACAGCTCTACGAGGAAAAGCGTCAGTGCGAAATCCACGGCAGTTGCCACCCATGCTGAACATTGGGCTTTGCTGAATGTGATGATAGCTTTTCTTATGTCAGCCATCTCACGATTAAAAGAATTACAAGACTGTAAACTCCCGCAGCTATATCGTCGGCCATTACATAGAAGGCACCTTCCTTGTGGTCGATGGTTCTGATGCCTAACGGCTTTGTTATGTCGAAAAAGCGGAAAAGAACAAATGCTGCCAGTGCGTAGCGCCAATCGGTCGCCGGGGCAGCCATCAATGGAATCCATACTCCTACCATCTCATCCACCACAACACGGCTGGGGTCGCTTCCCCAAAAGGGCATAAGACGGGCTGTCGCCCATGTGCCAAGCAGGGTGAAAACCACTGTCAAGATTGCTGTTATGCAGATGAGTGTAAGTGCCGAGGAAACCCAAAAAGAGATTGCAAACCATATCAAAGTCGCAACCAACGCACCAGCAGTTCCAGGTCCCCATGGCCAAAAACCACTTCCAAAGCCTGTCCCTATAAATGTCGGCAAGAATGGTAATTTGTTCATACGATGTTGCAAAATTAGTAGAAAAATATTAAAAACCAAAAAGTTTTTCTTGTTATTTTTAATATTATATATAACTTTGCAATTGAATTTTTTTAAGGTTAATAAAAGAAGGTGAAAAGATTTATTTGTTTGATAATGGTCATTGTCGCTTTTGCTTCGTTAGCAAAGGCGCAGATAACTGGTGAAATTTATGATGAAGACGGTTATCCCATCCCTTTGGCAAGTGCCATTTATAGAGGACATCATGTTGCCGAAGCAAGTGACATGGATGGAAAATTCACTATTGCACGCCACAACGGTTGGGAACTTACGTTCAGTTCGGTAGGTTTCATGCCGCAGACTATCACCGTTGGACCAAATACTCCTTCACATCTGAAGATTGTCCTCAAGGAGGACTCGCGAAGCCTTAAGGAGGTCGTGGTAAAGCAGAAGCGTGAGCGTTACTCGCGCAAGAACAATCCGGCAGTGGAGCTTATGAAGCGTGTCATTGCCGCGAAACAGCGTACCAATCTTGAAAATCACGAATATTACCAGTATAACAAATATCAGAAGATAACCCTTTCGCTTAACGACATCAAGCCTGAGGACCTTGAAACAGGCAAGTATAAGAACAAGTCGTATGTCAAGGACCAGGTGGAGACATCGTCGTACAACAACAAACTCATTCTCCCCGTCAGCATCGATGAGACAGTCACACAGCACATCTACCGCAAGAGTCCGAAAGAGGAGAAGGATATCATCAAGGGACAGCGTTCCGAAGGTGTGAACAACGTGTTGCAGACGGGCGACATCCTTAATACCTTATTAAAGGAAGTATTTACGGACATCGACATCTACGACGACCATGTGCGCCTGATGCAGTACCAGTTTGTTTCGCCAATCGGTGAAACCGCCATCTCTTTCTATCGCTATTACATTCAAGACACGGTGTATGTCGATAGGGAATTGTGCTACCATCTTGAGTTTATCCCCAACAACCAGCAGGACTTCGGTTTCCGTGGAGAACTGTTCGTGCTTGCCGATTCCACACTTCATGTAAAGAAGTGCTCGTTCACGCTGCCGAAGCGCACCGATGTGAACTTCGTGCAGGACATGAAGATCACGCAGGAATACACAAAGCTCAACAACAACGAGTGGGTTCTTACCACCGACGACCTCGTGGCTGAACTTAAAATGTTCGGTGCCGACATTCTTGTCACCAAGACCACGCGTTTGAACGAATATGCTTTCGACGACTTGCCAAACAAACTGTTCAAGGGGCGTGCGAAGACGAAGCATGAAGCCGACGCCATGATACGCGACGATGCCTTCTGGAACCAGTACCGTGTGGTGGGACTGACAAAGGGTGAGTCGTCGATGAACGCCTTTATACACCGCATTGAGCAGTCGAAGAATTTCAAGTGGATTATCTTCGGACTGAGAGCATTGGTGGAGAACTATGTTGAAACGGGTTCGATGCGCACAAAGTCGAAGTTCGATTTCGGTCCGGTCAATACGCTTATTTCAAGCAACTTTGTCGATAAGTACCGTTTGCGTGTCAGCGGCAGAACCACGGCAAACCTCAACAAGCATCTTTTCTGGAACGGCTATTATGCCTACGGAACCAAGTCGCACAAGAACTATTACGGTTCGGAAATCACTTACAGCCTCAATGCCAAGAAGAATGTGCCATTCGAGTTCCCGCAGCGCAACATCATCTTCGAGACAGGTTATGATGTAATGTCGCCTGCCGACAAGTTCCTCATACACAACAAGGATAACATCTTCATGTCGGTGCGCACGCAGAAGGTGGAGCAGATGTACTTCTACAACCGTCAGAAGTTGTCGTTCGTATATGAGACCGACTGGGGATTCTCCTTCAACACCTCGTTCAAGCTGGAGAGCAATGCTCCTACCGGCGATCTCGTATTCATGAAAATGCCAGGTGCAACAATCAACCCTTCAGCCGACGGCAACGAGTACGTTACGAAAATACGTACCACAGAGGCAAAGGTAGGATTACGCTACTGCCCCGGACAGACTTATGTAAATACGAAACAGCAGCGTTGGCCGGTGAACCTCGACTCTCCTGAGTTCACGCTTAGCCATACCATGGGCTTCAAGAACGTTCTTGGCGGACAGTACAAACTCAACTATACCGAGTTCGGAATCTACAAGCGTTTCTGGATGGGAAGTTGGGGTTACATTGACACCCACCTCAATGGTGGTGCACAGTGGGACAAAGTTCCGTTCCCGATGCTCATCATGCCGCCCGTGAATATTACTTACTTCGAGCATGAAGCGACAATGTCGATGATGAAGAACATGGAGTTCATGAGCGACCGCTACCTCTTCGGTTCTGTGGCATGGGACCTGAGCGGAAAACTGCTCAACCGCATTCCGCTCGTCAAACGCTTGAAATGGCGTGAGTATTTCGCCGTCAAGGGCATGTGGAGCACGGTCACTTCAAAGAACGACCCGACGCTCCAGTCAAACCAGTCTGACCGCATCCTCTTCCAGTTCCCCGAAGGTGTGGGCGTTATGAACAAGAAAGTGCCTTACTGGGAAGTTGTGGTTGGTGTGCACAACATCTTCAAGTTCTTCGGAGTGGATTATGTGCGCCGAATGAACTATCACGGTCCCGGCATCCACAAGAACGGAGTGCGCTTCGGATTTATGATGAGTTTCTGATGCAACGACCTACTTTTTAAATACATACTGAAGCCTATCATGCTTGCTGCAAGGCAGTGCATGATAGGCTTTTTTGTGCGCTTCGGGCGGCAACGAATCCGGCTGCTTTCAAAACAAGGCTTGCTTGCATTGTAAACAAGCCTTGTTTGCATGATAAAGAAGCCTTGTTTTGCTTCCGAACAAGCCTTCTTTGCGCACCGTCCTGTACATGCTGATTTACAGTTGCTTTTGCCTCTCCGTCGCAATTCTTGCATAATTGTTGCACGCAAACCCTTCGCCATGTCAGCAAAAATTAATATCTTTGCAAGAGATAGACTGCACTCGGCAACAGGAAAGCATGTTTTCATTGCGCCCGTTTGAGCTGTCCTTTTGTGTTAGTTGCGCAAAAACCTGTGAACAGAAATACATGACAAACAGAGTAGATACAATTTGTGGCGACCTCGTGCGGAGCAACAGCGGACTTCTGTCGATGCTGCTGCGCGACTGCACGCTAAGCACTCCCGATCGGCAGGTGAACATTTTCTGGGCCACGGACGACTACTCTGGCTATGGCGGCGACCTCTACGGATATGATGCCGACATCACCGAAGTGGCTCTTGCCGGCATGCCTGACGGCAGCATCATGCGTCGTGTCATGAAGCATCCCGACCGCCAGACGCTGCGCTCCAAGCAGAGGGCGGAGGTGTTCACGCCGGCATGGCTGTGCAATGCGCAGAACAACCTCGTTGATGAAGCGTGGTTCGGACGCAAAGGCGTGTTCAACACCGAGACTGTCGGTGCCGATGGTGTCCCCCGATGGGAGGAGAGCGATGGGAGGATTGTCTTTCCCAAAGGCAGGACATGGATGCATTATGTTCGTGCCCGCCGCCTTGAAATGGCGTGTGGTGAGGCCCCATATCTCGCCAGCCGCCACGATGCCACCACGGGTGCAGCCATACCGCTGGGGCATAGGGTAGGGATGCTCGACCGCAAGTTCCGCGTAATAAACGAGAATGTGTCTGCTGCCCCGACGCAGGCCAACCGCCGGCAATGGCTGCGCAAGGCTTATCAGGCCATGCAGTCGGTCTATGGCTACGACTGGCAGGGCGACAACGTGTTTCTTGCCCGTGAGGCCTTGCTCTCCACTTTCTGCGAGTATTATGCCGACCGGTGGCACGAAGCCCCGAACATGAAGACTCTTATGAAGGTGGCGGAGATAGTGTCGTGGAACGTGTGGCAGATGGACGGCATTTCATGCACGGTTCCGCAGCGTGCCGGGCGTGCCGGTGCTTGTTGCAGAATAATGGAATGGCACTCGGCGGAGCCTCTTGCCGGCACCACGGTCTTATTTAGGAATCTTATAGAAAAATAGCATATATGGCACTTATAGAAAGTACAAGAATAGCAGTGGCGGGCGGACAGACGGCGGCAATGCCGTCGTGCGATGCCGGCCATTCCCCCATTGTGTTCCGCGAAGAGCAGGAAAAGGCGATAAACCAGACACTCGAATATTTGCAGAAAGGGCGCAAGATGCTCTGGGACGCTAAGATGCGTTTCGGAAAAACACTGTGCGCCCTTGAATACGTCAGACGCAGCGGTTTCAGGCGTGTGCTCATCCTTACTCACCGTCCAGTGGTGAGAGACGGATGGTTTGATGACTTCGCCAAACTCGGCTTTGATAACTGTCTCTGCGGAAGCAAGGCAAGACGTGCCGGCGCAGCCGAGCAGAAGCGTGCCGGAGAGACTTTTGCCAATCTGGAAAAACGTGCCCTTGCCGACCCGTCTTTCCATTACATCTACTTCGCTTCCATGCAGGACCTGCGTGGCTCGAAGCGTGTGAACAAGGGAAGTCGCCTTGACAAGAACAACGAGATATTCTCCGCCAAATGGGACTTGCTCATTGTGGATGAAGCACATGAAGGCATTTCCACGAAGCTCGGCAAGGAAGTGACCGACGAACTGCAACGCCACAGTGCGCAGCGCACACTCTATCTTTCGGGCACACCCTATAATCTGCTTTCCATGTTCGACCCGTCGGAAATCTACCGCTGGGACTACACGATGGAGCAGGAGGCAAAGGCGGCATGGAGCAGCAGCCATCCCGCAGAGCGTAACCCCTATGAAGGGCTCGCACGCATGAACATCGTGAGTTACAGTCTCGGACGCGACTTCGCCTCTTACTCACAGCAAAGCGACGACATTGGTGGCTTCAGTTTCGCCGAACTGTTCCGTGTCGAGGATGATGCCGACCGCTTCGTGCATGAGGCCGATGTGCGCCGCTTCCTTGGTGTCATCTCCTCCGCCGGCAGCGGTGCCGTCTATCCGTTTGCGACCGAGGAGAACCGCGACGCCCTGCGCCACTCGCTTTGGGTAGTGCCTGGCGTGAAGTCAGCACGATGCCTCGCCGCCTTGCTCGCAGAACCCGTCGAAGACAACGTGTTCCGCGGCTACACCGTGGTGAATGTGGCGGGCGAAGGCGATGTGGTGCGCGACCGTGAGGACATGGCTGAATACACGCGTAAGGAAAGCGATGCCTTGCTTCGTGTCAAGAATGCGGTCGCTGCCAGCGAGCGCACGATAACTCTCACATGCGGTCGGCTCATCATGGGTGTGTCGGTGCCTGAATGGACGGCAGTGCTGATGCTTTCCGGCGGTGTGGCAACAAGTGCGGCACGCTTCATGCAGGCAGTCTTCCGTGGTCAGACTCCTTTTTCCGGGGCGTGGGTGAAGCCCAACTGCTACGCCTTCGACTTCGCACCCGACCGCACTCTCACCGTAATCGACCAGTATATAAACAATGTTACGCGCAACGAGGCTGCCGACAGTCGTGTCGCTTCCGTCTCACGCTTCCTGAAATGCTGCACGCTCTCTGTGGTAAGCGGCGGAAAAGTGAAGACATACGATGCTGAAATGTTTGTCAGGGAGGTGAACCGTGCCTACTCTGAGAGTCTCATACGCAAGGGATTCCGTGACAGTTGTCTTTACGCCGACCTCAGTAATCTGGGTAAGCATGACGAGAAGCTTCTCGACATGGTGGCTAATGCCATCTCAAAAGGAGCATTGACGGTGCGGAAGGACATACGCGACGCAATAGCCCAGAAGCAGAGACGCCCGGCAGCAAGGAAGAAAAACGCTGGCGACCAGTCGGCGGCAAAGTCCCGTCAGGCAGGCGAAGTGCACTTGGGCAACATGACGGAGCGCAACCGCCGACAGAAGGCCATCGAGATTCTGAACCAGATTTCGGCACGTTTTCCTATGATGATTTACGGCACGATAGACCGGATGGAATCCCTGTCGTTCGACTCTTTCATAAAGCAGATAGACGAAGACTCATGGGAGGAATTCATGCCAAAAGGTGTTACGATGAAGATGTTTATGCGCTTGAAGCACCTCTATCGTGAGGATGTGTTCGTGGCGACGGCAAAGGCTATCGTCGAACGTGTGCAGGCTGCCGACAGGTTGCCGGTGGTGGAGAGGATAAACCGTATCGCCGACATCCTTTCCGACTTCTGCTATCCCGACAAGGAGACCGTCCTCACACCATGGCGTGTGGTGAATATGCAGCTTAGCAACACTCTGGGCGGCTACGACTTCTGGAACGAGCGGCACACGGCGACGATTGCCGAGCCGCGTTTCGTCTATCACGGCGAGGTCACCGACAAGGTGTTCATGAATCCCAACACGCGCATACTCGACATAAGTTCGAAGACCGGACTCTATGCCCTCTACATGGCTTACAGCATATTCAAGATAAAGAGCAGTCAGTCGCAAGGTCTCTTCGACATGCTCAGCGACGAAGAGTCGGAGCAGATATGGGCGGATGTGATAGAAAACAACATTTTCGCCCTTTGCCGCACAAGGATGGCGGAGCTTGTCACAAGGCGCACGCTCGTCGGTTTCCACGACATCAAGGCAAATGTGAAGTGCATGGAGAACCTTACCAGTCTGGTAATGGTCTATCAGAACAAGTTCATACGCACTGTAAGCGACGGCAAAAAGTTCTGGAACGCAAACAAAACGGAAAAGATGAAATTTGACGCGATAATAAGCAACCCGCCTTATCAGGTGAACATAGGCGAACAGAAAGACAATTACGGCATCCCGCTTTACAACCAGTTTGTGGAGACAGCCAAGAGTATGAAGCCCAATTATATTTCCATGATTATGCCGTCGCGGTGGTTCACGGGTGGTCGCGGACTCGATGGTTTCCGTCGCAATATGCTCGGTGACAGACATATACGCAAAATTTTTGATTATGTGGATTCCAAAGAGTGTTTCCCGACGGTGGATGTGTCGGGTGGGGTGGGCTACTTCCTCTGGGACGCCCGCAATGAAGGCGACTGCGAATTCACCAACAACTTCCATGGTATGTCGTGCACGCAGATGCGCCGCCTTGACGAATTCCCCGTATTCGTGCGCAACAACGGTGCTCTGTCGGTGATTTACAAGGTTATGGGTAAATCGTCGTCGATGCTGGGTGAGAGTGTGAGCGGTCAGACTCCGTTTGGTTTTGTCACAACCTACCGCGGCCGCGAGGAGGCATTTGAGGGCTGTATCACGCTCAAGTCGAGTGGTGCCACATCGTATGTGAGTCGTGACGACATAAAAAAGAACCCGCAGTGGGTGGATATGTACAAAGTGATTTTCTCGAAGGCCACATGCGAACATGCCGGTACTCCCGACCGTAACGGACAGTTCCGTGTGCTCTCTTCACTGGGACTGCTGCCGCCGGGTGTGGTGTGTACGCAGAGCTATCTTGTTGGCGGTGTATTCGGGACGGAAACGGAGGCGCAGAATATGTTGAAATATTTGAAGACAAAGTTCGTGCGCTATCTTATGCTTCAGACCATCACCTCGCAGGACTTGTCGCCAGACAAGTTCATGTTTGTCCCCATGCAGGACTTCTCTTCCGCTTCGGACATCGACTGGAGCATGGACATCGAAGTCGTAGAAAGTTGCCTATACACCAAGTATGGCATAGATGCGGCCGAGGCTGAGGCGATAGGCGCGGTGCTGAAGCCTATGGATTGAAGGGAGTTGGGAGAAGTATAGCTTTTCCTTGATACCCGTAAAAACCATCCCTTGACCAATAAGCACAAAAAAACAACGATATGGCAAAGTTCCATATCGTTGTTTTTGTATGTAAAGGTTTGCTGTTTTTAACTTGTCAGTATCTCATCCATCTGTATGCCGGTTTGCAGTAGTAGCTGGACTTTACTGTTTTGAATGCTTGCGTCTGCCGAAGATGGAGATGCCTTTTCCGCCACCGAACTTCCTGTACAGTTTCCAACCAAGCATTATTCCGTCAAACATGCTGGTGCCAACATTGAACAAGTGCATCCATTTCTGTGCCCGTGTCCTTGTCTCTGGCTCTTCGGGATGGAACAGTGTTCCCCACAGCCGGCCTATTTCATTCTCGTCCTGCTCTATCTTCTGCCTCAGTTCTTCCTTGTAAGCCCGTATGTCGGCAAGGGAGTTGAATGTGCGGCAGACCTCTGCGTTGTTGTCTTTCGTTGTCATGGTTCTGAAGTGTTTCGTTGGTTATTCCTGTATAAGAATGTTGGCAAGAAGCTTTACCAACGGTCGCTCAATCCATTTCTTTCTGAAGATTACGAAGAGGAAAAGGATGAAGAAGTAGATTCCGGCTACACAGGCAAAAGCCATAGCCGTGCCTGTCAGCGGAGCCAAAGCGTACGCAGAGGCAAACGACAGGTAGATAATGGCAAGCAGAAGCAGCAGCATGAGCACGAATGTCATCGTGAGAACGGTGAGCACACGTACCACCTTGTCTATTATGTCGAGCTTCATGTGTTTCGACTGAAGCCCGACATAATGTTTCACTACTTCAACGAGCTGACCTATTGTCTCTATGTTTCTGTCGTTGGAGAACATTCCTTTCTGTGTTATGCGTTGTCGTTGTCGGCAGCCTCGGTGATGTCATCCACGAGGTCGTCCATTTCCTTTCTGCTTACACGGAGGTTGTGCTTCTTGCAGAAGTCACCAACTGCGTCGCCGATTCTTGTTCTTGTCTCGCTTCCCTTTTCCGGTGCGATGAGTACTCCAAGTGCTGCTCCTGCGATTGCGCCACCTAAGAAGGCGCCGATATAACCTAATGCTTTCATGTCTCAGTTTTTTTAGTTTTACAAAAATGTTATCGTTGGCAAATATAGCAAAACTATCCTTCATTCCATCATCGGCAAAGCCATTTTTTGTTAAAAAACCGCACTTTTCTATATTTAACAAACTTTATGTGCCCGAAAATACCGATATTATGATATATTTTGTAATTTCGCAATGATTAAGAAAAACGTATAATTCCTAAATATCAAAAGAATATGAATAAAAGTGTTGTTTTGTGCGCCGGACTTTGTGTGGCTTTGGCATTCACAAGCTGCAAATCGCAGGAAAGCGCCTATAAGAAAGCTTATTTAAAGGCACAGGCAAATTCTGAGCAGCCCACACAGCCTGCCCAGGAAGAGACTCCCGTTGTGGCACCTATTGAGACAAAGACCGCCACAGAAACTACTGTCGTTGACAATATGGACAACGTGTCTGTACGCTCTGAGGACTTCACCGTTGTTAGCGGTCCCGGCGTGAAGAACTTCAGCGTCGTAGTGGGTTCGTTCTCTCTTAAAGCCAACGCCGAGGGATTGCAGCGTACTCTGAACGATGCCGGACGCACGGCACAGATTGTCTATAACTCTGCCCGCGGTCTCTATCGTGTGGTTGCTTCCACCTTCGACTCTAAGGCCGATGCTGCTTCTTCTCGCGACCAGCTTCGCGGACAATATCCCGACGCATGGCTTCTGTACAAGAAGTAAATGCTTGAGTTTTGCATGTCTCAGGCATGCTTTCAGCAAACAGGCAGACGGGCGATAAGTAGATAGTTCGCTCGTCAGCCGTAAGCAGACAAACAAAAACAGACCAAGTGGCCCGCATCATTTCTATAGATTATGGGAAGAAGCGCACGGGTATAGCTGTCACCGACCCATTACAGATTATTCCTAATGGGTTGGCGACAGTTTCTACATGTGAGCTTATGAAGTTCCTGCAGGATTACGTTGCGCGTGAGGAAGTGGAAAGAATCGTGGTAGGGGAGCCGCGGCAGATGAACGGTCAGCCGAGCGAGAACCTCCAGAGAGTCCGCCAGTTCGTCGCCCAATGGAAGAAGGTCATGCCGTCCATACCCGTGGAATACTACGACGAACGCTTCACTTCTGTCCTCGCACACCGTGCCATGCTCGACAGTGGCATAAGTAAAAAGGCAAGGCAGAACAAGGCTCTTGTCGATGAAATAAGTGCGACAATCATCTTGCAGGACTATCTCAACAGCAGGCGCTGAGGAGAGGACGAGAAAACAGAGTTAAGAATATTGGAGTGGAGAAGTCAAGAATATCGGATTTGAGCAGTTAAGCAAATGCTTTGCTCTGTAAGGGAATACATAAGAAATACAGATAATTCCTAATTCGTAACTCGCAATCCTCTTTCCATAAACAAAACAAAGAAAAATAATAATGATTTTACCAATTTATATTTATGGCAACCCCGTGTTGCGCAAAGAGGCAGAGGACATAGACTCTGACTACCCCGAATTGCAGACTCTTATCGACAACATGTTCGAGACCCTTGCGGCAAGCGAAGGCATTGGGTTGGCTGCACCGCAGATAGGTCTTGACATACGCCTCGTAATCATAGATCTTGACGTGTTGAGTGATGACATGCCTGAATACAAAGGTTTCAAGAAAGTGTTCATCAACCCTTACATCCTTGAGTACGATGACAAGTCGGAGAAGAAGAGTATGGAGGAGGGTTGTCTCTCACTTCCAGGTATCCACGAGAGCGTGAAGCGTCCCACACGCATACATGTGCGCTATCAGGATGCCGACTTTGTGGAGCATGACGAGTGGGTGGAAGGCTACCTTGCACGCGTTATGCAGCATGAGTTCGACCACCTCGATGGCAAGATGTTCATCGATCGTATCTCACCCATGCGGCGCCAGCTCGTGCGTGGTAAACTAAAAGAACTCCTGCTCGGTCGCGTGCGTTGCTCGTACAGGGTAAAAGTAAAAAGGTAAAAGAGGAAAAGGGGAGGAATGGCTCTTGAATTTATAATTCATGGTTGTTGCCGTGATAAGCGGCAGGATTGAATGCATAACCGGTTCAGTCGCCATTCCTCCTCTGTAACTCAAAAATGTTCTTTGTTGTTATGTCTTAAGAAAAAAAGACGGAGTTGATTGTAATTCGTAATTTCTAACTCCCAACTCGTAATTCGTAACTCCTATTCCCACTGTCCATTTTCTGCATGAAGCACACTATAATCCTCGCCCTTCTCACTTTTCTCCCGTGGCTCGGGGTAAAGGCGCAGTTCAATACCAGCCGGCTCATTATATCCGGCAGGAGTGCGCTCTATTATGAGGATTATGTTCTTTCCATACAATACTTCAACCAAGCCATTACGGCAAAACCGCATCTCTATGAACCGTGGTTTTACCGTGGATTGGCAAAGTTCTACCTTGACGATTTCGAAGGAGCCGAGGATGATGTCACACACGCCATAGAACTCAACCCTTACATCTCTAATATGTACGAGTTGAGAGGACTTGCACGCATACGCACGAAGAATTTTACCGGAGCAATCAGCGATTACGACCACTCGCTTGCCATTAATCCGCATAACCAGAGTGCATGGTACAACCGTGCTTTATGTCGCGTGGAAACAAAGGATTACGATAGGGCACAGCTCGATCTTGACACCATTACTACCAAGTGGAAGAAATTTGCCGGAGCATATTCCATGAAAGCCGAAGTCTTCCTTATGCAAAAAGACACCACTGCAGCCGTCGAATGGCTCGACCGTAGTATCGACATCGATCCCTACGATGCCGCTACCTGGACAGCTAAAGCAATGATAAGTCTTGCACGTTCTAAGTGGAAGGATGCCGACGAGGCTCTCAGCAAATCCCTACACCTCAAGCCGAAGAACGTGAATAACTATGTGAACCGGGCTCTTGCACGCTATAACACCAACAACCTGCGTGGAGCTATGGCCGATTACGATATGGCAATCGACCTCGATCCTGATAATTTCCTCGCACACTACAACCGTGGACTTCTGCGTATGCAGTTGGGCGATGACAACCGTGCTATCATCGACTTCGATTATGTCATACGCATGGAGCCGCATAACGTGCTCGCCATCTTCAACCGCGCGTTGCTGCTCGACCGTACCGGCAACCTGCGTGCAGCCATACGCGACTACTCCGATGTCATAGCCCAGTTCCCTAACTTCTGGACTGGACTCTCGCGCCGTGCCGCCTGTTATCGTCGCCTCGGAATGACAGCAAAAGCCGAAGCCGATGAATTCCGCATCATGAAGGCACAGATGGACAAACATCTCGGCATACAGCCGCGATGGAGCAATAACAAACGCCGCGCAATGAGAAAACGCAGCGAGATAGACCCCGATAAGTATAACCGAATGGTGGTGGCAGACGAAAACTCCACCGAGCACGAATACAAGAACGCCTACCGTGGACGTGTGCAGGATCGCAAGACCGCTGCCGGACCCATGCCCATGTACCACCTGTCGCTCATGCACTACGACAATGGCGTGACATCTTATCAAGCGTTCTCTGCACAGCTTGAACGCTTTAACATGAATCATAAGGCGGCACAACTCTTCGTGAACTGCAACCCCCGCCGCCTTGATGCAAACACCTCACAGCACTACCTCGCACGCGTTGATTCGCTCACAACACTTATCGATGCCTGCCGCGACATGCATCGCATGCTTGCACTCCTGCTACAGCGTGCCGTGGCAGAAAGCGTTACACAGAACTACGATGCTGCCCTTGCCGACCTCGACATCTGTCATTCGCTCGACTCCACCTCGGTGCTTGTACTATGGCAGCGCGCCTACTGTCAGACCATGATGAACGACTTCGACGCTTCACATGGCAAGACCACCGCACTCAAGCAGGTAATGGTTGTGGGTGACCTCACACAAGCCCTCAAACTCGACCCGCAAAACCAATACCTCTACTATAACCGTGCCAACGCGCACATGGCTACCGCCGACTATCGTTCCGCCATAGCCGACTACACACATGCCATCGCCATCGACCAACGTCTTGCCGAAGCCTACTTCAACCGTGGACTCGCGTACATACACCTCGGACAGCGGCAGGAAGGCATAGCCGACCTGAGCAAAGCCGGAGAACTCGGACTATACAGAGCGTACAGCGTGATAAAGCAAGAGAAAGAGGTTAAAAAATAAAAAGGCTGTTCGCCTTATAAATCATTAAGCGGCGTAGCCGACCAATTCGTAAATCCTAATTCTTAACTCTTAATTCAAAATGACCCGAACCATCATCGCCCTCCTCTGCCTGATATTCAGCATGGCAGCATGGGCAGAACCCGCGACAAAAGCGGCAGCAGCAACACCCAAACGAGAATTTCGCGGCGCATGGATACAATGCGTCAATGGGCAGTTTCAAGGACTCTCTACGAGAGCCATGCAACAGAACCTCACACATCAGCTTGACGAACTTCAGAAGGACGGCGTGAATGCCATCATCTTTCAGGTGCGTGCCGAGTGCGACGCCCTCTACGACAGTCCCTACGAACCGTGGAGTCGCTTCCTTACTGGCACACAGGGCAAAGCACCAAACCCACGCTGGGACCCTCTGGCATGGATGACGGAACAGTGCCACAAAAGAGGTATGGAAATACACGCATGGCTCAATCCGTATCGGGCAAAGACAAAAGGCACAAAAGACCTTGCACCTACACACATCGCCATAAAGCACCCTGAACGTGTGTTCACATACGACGGACTCTTCATTCTCAACCCTGGCATACCTGCCAACCGTGACTACATCTGCGACATTGTCAGCGACATCGTCAGCCGCTACGACATCGACGGAATACACATCGACGACTACTTCTACCCATACCCCACGGCTGGGTGTACCATCCCCGACGAACGCCAGTTCAGACAGTACAGCAACGGAATACGCGATATTGCCGATTGGCGGCGTGACAACGTGAACGTGTTTATGAAGCAGCTTTCCGAGCGCATACACAGTGTGAAGCCGTGGGTGAAGTTCGGCGTTTCACCTTTCGGCATCTACCGTAACCGCCGCTCGGCATCCATAGGCAGCGACACCAACGGCACACAGAACTACGACGACCTTTATGCCGATGTGCTCCTGTGGGTGAACAACGGATGGGTGGACTACTGCGTGCCGCAGATTTACTGGCAGATAGGACATAAGGCTGCCGACTACGCCACGCTCATACGATGGTGGAACCAGTACGCTGCCGCACGCCCCCTCTACATCGGCGAGGATGTTGAGCGTACCGTAAAATATCCCGACCCTTCAAATCCTGCTGCAAATCAGATGGCTGCCAAGCGCACCCTTCACAATCAGATGCGCAATGTGAGTGGCACTGTCCTTTGGTACTCCAAAGCCGTTGTTGATGATATAGGCAAGTACGGTACGATGTTGCGCACGCATTATTGGAAATATCCTGCCTTGCAGCCGCGCATGCCATTCATCGACGACAAGGCACCAGGCAAGCCCAAAGCACTCAAACCCGTCTGGACTCCCGACGGACTTCACCTCTTCTGGACAGCCCCGAAAGGTCGCAAATGGAATGATGAGGCACGCAAATATGTCGTCTATCGTTTCGCGCCGCACGAGAAACCTGACACCAGTGACCCGTCGCACATTGTCACCATCACCGACCGTACTTTCATCTATCTTCCGTACACCGACGGTACCACACGCTACACTTACCTCGTCACCGCACTCGACCGTATGAGCAACGAAAGCAAGGCAGCGAAGAAGAAAGTGAAACTTTAAAAAGTAAAAGAGTAAAAACAAGGCTTCTTTACACCGCAAACAAGGCTTGCTTGTGAAGCAAAGAAGCCCTGTTTGCGGTGTAAAGAAGCCTTGTTTGTAAATGTATGAAATTCAACAATTTACAAGATGTAATATTGTTTTTAACAGCAAATGCCAACTTTTGGAGTCCTTTCTTATATATGTTGGTAAGGATTGGCGAGTAACGGATTTCTTCGCCTGATTTAATTGATTTGATTTTACGGAATTCTTCTTCAGGAACAATATCCTTGAACGTAGGACCATCTGAATTATAGTATGCCTAATGTCGCTTGTCAGTAAAAGGGACATGGCATAAGAAGAATAAGTCATCGTAGAAGAGTCGCCATCTTTATTGACAATGTATTTTGTGCTGATAGAATACTGCTTGAAAGGACATAATTCGTTATACCCGATGTCTGCCTCTGACTTTATTTCCTTTTCGACTGTCGTATCTGGTTAGGCGACAAGTAGGTCTTGAATGATGCGTATAAAAAACGGGTTCAAATAATATTGAATTATGGAAAACATAACAATATTATTTGAACCCATTTGAGTGTTATTTCAAAAAAGTCGGACTTTTTTATTTTTTCAACGCTGCCAGTGATTCCTTCAGTGCGGCAATCTTTTCCTCGCTGTCCTTCTGCTTTTTGCGTTCCATGGCTACCACGGCTTCGGGTGCGTGTGCAACGAAGCGTTCGTTGGCGAGCTTTTTCTTAACACCGGCAAGGAAGCCTTCGAGGTGCTTGAGCTGCGCTTCCTGCTTCTCTATCTCTGCGGCTACATCAATCTTGTCGCCCAGAGGTACAGCGAATTCGTCGGTGCCTACCATGAAGGCGGCAGCTGTTGCGTCTTTCTCTGCTACGGTGTCGATAGCGCTGAGGTTTGCCATCTTCACAATGACGCTGGCGTAAGCCTTGTAGTTGTCGGCGCTTACGGCTTGCAGCACGAGTGTGTCGCGGTTGGGGATGTTCTTCTGGTTGCGCACTGTGCGCACGCCGCTCACGATCTGCTTCACGTTCTCTATCTGTGCTGCCAGTGTGTCGTCGTCGGCAGTGGGAGCCGGCACTTCGAGGCGGTCGCGCATGATGGATTCGCCGTCGTTGCGCTGATAGATGTGCTGCCACAGTTCTTCGGTGATGAATGGCATGAACGGGTGGAGCATCTTGAGCAGGGTCTCGAAGAACTTCAGTGTGGCATCCATTGTCGTGGCGTCGATGGGCTGTCCGTAGGCAGGCTTTACCATTTCGAGATACCAGCTTGAGAATTCGTCCCAGAAGAGTTTATATACGGCCATGAGTGCTTCCGAAATGCGGTACTTGCGGAAGAGGTCGTCGATTTCAGCGTTTGTCTGACGCAGTTTGGCTTCAAACCACTTCACTGCCACGGCGTTGGCTTCGGGTTGTGCAGTGTCGGCTGTTTCCCATCCCTTCACAAGGCGGAATGCGTTCCATATCTTGTTGTTGAAGTTGCGTCCCTGCTCGCAGAGGCTCTCGTCGAAGAGAATGTCGTTGCCGGCGGGGGCGGAGAGCATCATACCCATACGCACGCCGTCAGCACCGTATTTGTCGATGAGCAGGAGCGGGTCGGGCGAGTTGCCGAGACTCTTCGACATCTTTCTGCCCAGTTTGTCGCGCACGATGCCTGTGAAATAGACATGCTTGAACGGCATGGTGTGGCGGTACTCATAGCCAGCCATTATCATTCGTGCCACCCAGAAGAAGATGATGTCGGGACCGGTGACGAGGTCGCTGGTGGGGTAGTAGTAGTTTATTTCCTCGTTGTCGGGATGCTCTATTCCGTCGAAGAGGGAAATGGGCCACAGCCATGAAGAGAACCATGTGTCGAGACAATCGCTGTCCTGTTCCAGACAGTCGGCTGTCAGTGCGGGGTTCTTCTGCTGCGCCATGGCGAGTGCTGCTTCTGGTGTCTCTGCCACGACGAGGTCGCGCTTGCCGTCGGCGTTGGTGAAGTAGTAGGCAGGTATGCGGTGTCCCCACCATAGCTGGCGGCTGATGCACCAGTCCTTGATGTTCTCAAGCCAGTGGCGGTAGGTGTTCTTGTATTTGGCGGGGTAGAACTGTATGTCGTCGTTCATTACCGGTGGCAGTGCTTCGTCGGCGAAGTGCTGCATTGAGAGGAACCACTGTGTGGAGAGCTTCGGCTCGATGGGTACGTTGGTGCGCTCGGAGAATCCCACCTTGTTGTTGTAGTCTTCCACACGCTCCATGAGTCCTGCGTCCTTCAAGTCTTGTTCTATCTTGATGCGCACATCCATGCGGTCCATTCCTACATACATTCCGGCGGCTTCGGAGATGGTGCCGTTGTCGTTGAATATGTCGATGGTCTCAAGGTTGTGCTTCAGTCCGAGTGCGTGGTCGTTGATGTCGTGTGCCGGTGTCACCTTGAGGCATCCTGTTCCGAACTCTATGTCCACATAGTCGTCCTCTATAACGGGTATCTCTCTGCCCACAAGCGGCACGATGACATGCTTGCCTTTAAGCCAGGTGTTCTTCACATCGTTGGGGTTGATGCACATGGCTGTGTCGCCCATGATGGTCTCAGGACGTGTGGTGGCAACCACTGCATAGTAGCCTTTCTCGTCCTTGTGGATGATGTTGCCTTCGTCGGTCTGCTTCACGTCGTCCTCTACGACGCGATACTTCAGATGGTAGAGTTTGGAGTGCTCGTCCTTGTAAATCACTTCCTCGTCGGAGAGTGCTGTCTGTGCCTGTGGATCCCAGTTCACCATGCGCACGCCGCGGTAGATAAGTCCTTTATTGTAGAGGTCGCAGAACACTTTGATGACGGCCTTTGAGCGTGTCTCGTCCATGGTGAAAGCGGTGCGGTCCCAGTCGCAGCTCGCTCCCAGACGGCGCAGCTGCTTGAGGATGATGCCTCCGTGCTCGTGTGTCCAGTCCCAGGCGTGCTTCAGGAATTCGTCGCGTGTGAGGTCGGTTTTCTTTATGCCCTGCTGTGCGAGGCGGTTCACCACTTTCGCTTCTGTGGCGATGGAGGCGTGGTCGGTGCCGGGCACCCAGCATGCGTTCTTGCCCTCCATGCGTGCACGGCGCACAAGGATGTCCTGAATAGTGTTGTTGAGCATGTGTCCCATGTGGAGCACACCGGTGACATTTGGTGGCGGTATAACAACGGTGTATGGCTCACGCCCGTCGGGCTGGCTCTTGAACAGGTTGTTGTCAAGCCAGTATTGATACCATTTTGACTCCACGTCCTGTGGATCGTACTTACTTGCTAATTCCATCTTTATATCTTTTTGGTTTGTTTTCTTTATTAGTTATGAGTGAACGGGGACTGCGGATGATGTGATTGGACTCTCTGTCTGCCCGTCGTGTCGGTCCATTCGTTTGCGAAACCGGTATTCCGCAAAAAAACATTGCAAAATTAGTAAAAATACATGGAAAAGTAGTACATTTGCACAACTAATAATCGGATATGCATACAAAAGATGAAAAAATGAAGGCCTTCGGCCGTCTTCTCGATGTTCTCGATACATTGCGTGAGAAATGCCCGTGGGACAGGAAACAGACCAACCAGAGTCTGCGCCCTAACACGATAGAGGAGACATACGAGCTGTGCGACGCCCTCGTCAAGGACGACCAGCACAACATCTGCAAGGAGCTTGGTGATGTGCTGCTCCATGTGTGTTTCTATGCTAAAATTGGTGATGAGAAGCAGCAGTTTGACATTGCTGATGTCTGTAATGCATTGACTGACAAACTCATATTCCGCCACCCACATGTCTATCATCCTTCGCAGGTGGGGGCAGAAGAACCGCGCCCACTGCCGTATGGCGAAAGACAAGAGGATAATGGTGGGGAAACCGTCTCCACGGCGCAGCAGGTGATAGAGAACTGGGAACAGATAAAACTGAAGGAGAAGGACGGCAATAAGACCGTACTTTCCGGGGTTCCCGATGCCTTGCCGGCACTGATAAAGGCCTACCGCATTCAGGACAAGGCACGCAACGTGGGTTTTGACTGGGAGGATAAAGGCGATGTCTGGGGTAAGGTTAGGGAGGAACTTTCCGAACTGGAAACAGAGTTGCGCAATGGTGACAAGGAAAAATCGCAGCAGGAGTTCGGCGACTTCCTCTTCAGTATCATCAATGCCGGACGGCTCTATCATCTGAATCCCGACATTGCTCTTGAACTGACAAACCAGAAGTTCATACGCCGCTTCAACTATATAGAAGCACACAGCATAAAGATAGGCAAGCCGCTGAAAGACATGACGCTGGGCGAAATGGACGAACTTTGGAACGAGGCGAAAGCCTTGGAAAGAAAAGAAACTGAGGAAAAACTGTAAGAAGCGGTGTGAATCGTTGGGATTTATGGAATTGAAAGGCAGATACTTGGCTGCGTGCAGACTTTGTTTCTGAACCGGCAGACCATCAGACCCTAATTTCTTTACATCTCCAACCCATCCGCTTTCTGAACTAAAAAACTGATATTATGAAACATGGAATTTTATCGTTGATCTGTGTTGCAGCACTGTTGTCGGTGGCTTTCACTGCTTGTAACGGGAAAAAGGAAGCCCCGCAGACGGCAGATGATGCTTCCGAATCGGCGGCTCCCGATTCTACTGTTTACGGAGTGTGTGGTGAAGCGACGTCAATGCACAGCCTGCAACTTATAACCGATGTGGGTGACACGCTCAGCTATATGGTCTATGACGATGGCGAAACGCCTTCCGATGTGCAGGGCGGACTTATGGCGGGCGATCATGTTGCTGTCGTCGGTGCTATGACCGATGGAGAGTTGGTAGCAAAAAAAGTGATAAATGTCACGACATTGCTCGGCAGATGGACAAGCATCGACAAGGACTTTGAGATAGAGGAGGGCGGAACCGTCAAGTCGGCGGTAAAGGCCGAGTCCACGCCGTGGACCTACTGGAAAATCTTCAACGGACGGCTTGTCCTGAACAAGGATACGTTTGATGTGGCAGGATTGGGTGCCGACTCGCTCTATCTGGAGAACAACAGAGGAATATTCGTGTATAAAAGAAACTTATAGTCAAGATATGGAGCCTTTCAGAGTGCATATCCTTGGGTGCGGTTGTGCCCTGCCCACGATGCGCCACAATGCCTCTTCGCAGGTGGTGGAGGTGCGGGAGAAGCAGTTTATGGTGGACTGTGGAGAAGGTACGCAGGTGCAGTTGAGACGTTCTAAAATACGTTTTACCAGGCTCAACACCGTTTTTATCTCTCACATTCATGGCGATCATTGCTTCGGACTGATAGGAATGATTTCCACATTCAACCTCCTTGGACGCACCGCTCCGCTTGCTGTCTATGGTCCGGCAGAACTTCAACCGATACTTGAAAACCTTATCGGTACGTTCTGTGCGTCAATGGATTATGAAGTAGTATTCCATCCCGTAGATACAACAAAGCATCAAGTGATATATGAAGACCGGAGCTTGACGGTGGAAAGCATTCCGCTTAAGCATCGTCTGCCTTGTTCGGGCTTCCTTTTCCGTGAGAAGCCAACGCTTCCGCATATCCGCCGCGACATGATTGACTTCTATAAAATCCCAGTGTCGCAGATAAATAATATAAAGAACGGAGCCGACTGGGTGGATGAAGAAGGACGCACCATACCCAACAGCCGTCTTGTGCGCCCTGCCGACCCGCCCCGCAGCTATGCCTATTGCAGTGACACGAAGTACATTCCCGACCTGCACCGTATGCTTGAAGGGGTTTCTACGCTTTACCATGAGTCCACCTATCTCTCTGATGACATAGAGCGTGCCAACATGTATTTCCATAGTACGGCGGCACAGGCGGCACAGGTGGCAAAGGATGCAGGAGTGGGGCAGTTGCTGCTCGGACACTATAGCGCAAAGTGCGAGGACGAGAATTTGATTTTGGACGAAGCACTTAGTGTTTTTCCGAATTCCCGTTTGAGCAATGAGGGTATGGTGATAGATGTGTAGTTAATTCATGTTAATATTATGCCGGTATAAGGATGAAAATGGTGCTATGTCGGCGAAAAATTGTATTTTTGCGTATATAAAAACTTGAATTATGGCAAAATTTATACTTTCTATGTTGTTTTCGGTGTTGATGTTAGGTTCTGCCGCTGTTTCTGTCAGCGCAAGACCAGAGATAGAGATGATAGACACCGAACTTCAGACAGTGACAATTTCGGTTGTGGAATCGGCTATCCATGTCACTGGTGGCAACGGAATGACAATGACTGTCTATAAAATCACAGGCGACTGTATAGTGAAGGTGAAGGTGGACGGCAATGACAAACGCTACGATTTCAACCTTCCGAAAGGCTGCTATATAGTGCAAGTGGGTAAGGTGGTGCGCAAAATTGTCATAAGCAAGTAACATTGGCTCACATAAAGCAAATATTGTTTTTTATAATACTGGGATGTTCTTTTGTTTCGTGTAAAGAGAAGCAGAAGAACATCTCTGTTTCTTTGGATTCCTTTGCCAACCTCGTGGAATCCGACTATACCATAGACGCAGAATCGTTCGGTGAAAACATAAGACACGTTGTGCTTGCCGACAGGAACCGTTCGTCGATTGATGTATTCGTAAGACGCTACTATCTTGACGGTGGACAACCTCTGTGGGTTACGCAGGCGGGTGTCTCCGGTAAGGCAGACAGTGTGCTTGCGTGCATCGGAAAGGTTGGCGTGATTGGATTCAGCCGTGAGAGTTTCGGCTATACCCAAATAAGGCATGACCTACGAGCATTGCGGAACCTTGACTTCCAAGGTGAAAATGCGAGTATCGTGTCGGCTCGTCTGGAGTACAATCTTACGAAAGCCTTTCTCAGATACGGCATAGGGCAGAGGTTCGGATTCATGAATCCGCGTGAAGTATTCAACCGTCTTGATGCGTTGGACACAACATCCGTGCATACGGGTTTCCGCTCGTTGTATGGCGTGAAACTCAAGATTGCCGGCAAGGATTTCGTTGGCAGAGCCTTACGGACTGTGCGTAATGACGACAGCGTGGCGGTCTTTCTGGCAGAGTCAAAACCCTCAAACCTCGTGTACTACAGACTCTTGGAAGCGTTGGGAACAGTAAAGTCGCGGTCGGAAAGACAGAAAATTCTGTGCAATATGGAGCGTTGTCGTTGGAATCAGGACGTATATCCGCAGCAGTTCAGAAAATATGTGTGGGTAAACATCCCGTCCCTGTCTTTGCAGGCCATCGATGAAGGACAGGTGCTATATATGCGTATATGCCTTGGAAGTCTTGAAACGAAGACACCTGTGCTCAACAGTCACATAAAACGCATGGATTTCAATCCGCAGTGGATTATCCCTAAGAGCATAATAAGGAAGTCTGTATGCCATCATGCAGGTGACAATGCTTATTTCGACAACCGTAATTATTTCATAAGGGAGCGCAAGACGGGAAAGACCGTCGATCCCTCCGTGGCCACAGGCAGTATGCTTTGCAGCAACGACTACATGGTTATTCAGCGCGGTGGCAAGGGCAATGCTCTCGGGCGTGTGATATTCCGTTTCGACAACGACTACTCCATTTATCTGCATGACACTTCCAGTACTGGAGCGTTTTCGCATAAAAACAGAGCTGTCTCGCACGGATGCATCCGTGTGGAGAAACCTTTCGAACTGGCGGTATTCATGTTGGCTGACAAGAACGAAAGGCTTATCGACAGAATGAAGTACTCCATGACAGCTGACTATGACACCCGTCCGCACGAAAACGAGGGCAACGCCGTACCGACCGACCGTAAGAAGATGCTGAGAAGCCAGAGTGTGACACCTGAAATACCGGTGTTCATCGCCTATTACACATTATATCCCGACATTCACGGACGGCTTGTTGAGTTCCCGGACATATATGGCTACGACAGTGTCGTGCTTGATGGTATAAAAAGTTTCATGCAATAACCGAGGGTTGGAATATGTTCAAGGCAAAGACCGACAGAAAAAAAGAATTCTCGATGATTGTCAGCCAGTACAGTGAGACGCTGTATTGGAAAATACGTCGTATGGTGCTCGATCATGATGATGCCGACGATGTGTTGCAGAATGTCTTTGTAAAGGCATGGAACAACTTTGAAAGTTTCCAGAATAAATCGAAAGTTTCCACATGGCTCTACCGCATTGCGATAAACGAATCGCTTGATTTTCTGCGCCGACAGAAGAAGTTTCAGACGGTGAATGCCGATGAAAGCGTGTCTGTGGGCAACCGTCTAATGGCCGACGACTACTTCGATGGCGACCGGGCACAGGCTCTGTTGCAGGAAGCGATAGCACGCCTTCCGGATGTCCAACGTGCCGTTTTCAACCTCCGCTACTACGACGAGATGAAATATTCGGAGATAAGTAAAATCCTTGGAACGACGGAAGGTGCCCTGAAAGCAAGTTATCATATTGCGGTAGGCAAAATTTCGGAATATTTGAAGGCCATGGATTAAACCTTTTTGAAAAAATATTGTCAAATAAAGAAAACAACAAAATTATGGAGTCTGATGAATTATATATAAAGAAGAGATTCGGAAAGGAGCAGTCTTTTACGGTTCCTTCCGGATATTTCGAAAGCCTGTCTGGGCGAATCTCTGAAAAACTGCCTTCAGATGTGGCTTCCGTATCTGTCGTGACACCGTGGCGACGCTACCGTGCCGCCATTGCTGCAGCTGCCTGTCTGTGTTTGATGGCAGTGGGGGCGACGGCATATTTCGCTACGGAATCGCCGAAAACGACTATCGTTGCGAGCCATTCGGCAATGCACGAAAGCATTAGCGAAAGTTCCATAGACTGCGTTGCCGACTATACGATGCTTGACAATGAAGATATTTACGCATTGGTTTCCAACTATTAAAACACGATGACTTTGAAAAGATTCTTTATATTCATAATGTTCATGTCCGTCGCTTTCGTGTGTGTAAATGCGCATAAAAAAGGCGGATTCGACCCCGTCAGATTTGAGGCGGAGCTTGAACAGTTTATAGCGGTGGAGGCACGACTCACTCCCAAGGAGGCGGCTTGCTTCTTCCCCGTTTATCATGAGATGCGTAAGAAGCAGTTGGCATATTTCTGCCAGGACCGCTACTTCCGCCATATCGATACGGCTGACGACAAAGCCTGTGCGGAAGCCATTGCCAAGCACGACGAAAACGACATCGCAATGAAGGAGTTGCAGCAGAAATATCATAGAAAATTCATGAAAATTCTGTCTCCTTCAAAAGTGTATATGGTCATCCGTGCGGAGGAGAAGTTCCATCGCCAGTTGTTCCATCGTGGAAAACGAATGAAAGAAAAGTCTGGAAATGAATAGATTCTTCATACACTTTTGTTACGACGGCACCAATTATCATGGTTGGCAGATACAACCCAATGGCAATTCCGTGCAGGAAGAGTTGCAGAATGCCTTGTCCAAAGTGCTGCGTTGTGCCGTGCCGGTTGTCGGTGCAGGACGTACAGACGCTGGCGTGCACGCAAGGAAAATGGTGGCGCATTTCGAGTTCGACGGTGTTCCCGACTGTCAGCAGTTGGCTTATAGGCTGAACAGAATCCTGCCTCGCGACATTTCTGTGTTTGGCATTGAGCCGGTGGCTGCCGATATGCATGCGCGTTTCAGTGCGACGAAGCGTACATACCATTATTATATACATACCCGTAAGAACCCTTTCCTTCGTAATTATTCGTGCGAACTTCATTATCCACTTGACTTTGAAGCCATGAATGAAGCTGCAGCACATCTGCTTGAGGTCAGCGATTTCGGGTCGTTCTGCAAGACCCATACCGATGTCAAGACCACATTGTGCGATGTTACGGAAGCCGTCTGGGTGAAGGATTCCTGCGACAGCTGGCATTTCCGCATTTCCGCAAACCGTTTTCTGCGGAACATGGTGCGTGCGGTTGTCGGCACCCTTATTGATGTTGGACGGCACAGAGTTACCCTTGACGAGTTCGACAGGATAGTCTCGCAGGGCAGCCGTTCGTCGGCAGGCGAAAGTATGCCTGCTCATGCCCTCTTTCTTGAGGATGTGGAGTATTAGGAATATGTAGCGCATCAGCATTGGTGCGCTTTTGTTTAAATATTATTTGTTATGTGGTTATTGTTGGCATTCCTCTCAGCGGCGTTGCTGGGATTTTATGATGTGTGCAAGAAAAAGGCGTTGTCGGGCAATGCCGTGTTGCCGGTCCTGTTTCTTAACACGCTTATCTGTTCTCTTCTGTTTCTTCCGTTTATCCTTATATCCTCCTTTACCGGTGTGCTTGACGGTACCCAGTTCGTGGTGCCTGCGGCAGGTTGGGCAAGCCATAAGTACATACTTCTGAAAAGCGTAATAGTCCTTTCGTCGTGGACATTCGGCTATTTCGCTATGAAGAACCTTCCAATTACCATTGTCGGTCCTGTCAATGCCACGCGTCCCGTCATGGTGTTGGTGGGAGCCATGCTTGTCTTTGGCGAGCAACTCAATCTCTGCCAGTGGACAGGTGTGCTTCTTGCCATAGTATCGTTCTTCCTTCTCAGTCGGAGCGGCAAGAAGGAGGGCGTGGATTTCAAGCATAACCGTTGGGTGTTTTTTCTTGTGCTGGCGGCAGTTCTCGGTGCAATAAGCGGACTGTACGACAAATACCTCATGGCACCTGTTGAAAATGGAGGAGTGGGGTTGAGCCGTATGCTGGTGCAAAGTTGGTACAATCTGTACCAATGCGTGCTTATGGGCATTACGATGATGCTGCTCTGGTGGCCGGCACGACACCGCAGCACACCTTTCAAATGGCGCTGGAGTATCATTCTGATAAGTGTCTTCCTCAGTATTGCCGACTTTGTTTACTTCTATGCGTTGAGTCTTCCCGGTGCAATGATTTCCATTGTCTCCATGGTACGTCGCGGAAGTGTCGTCGTAAGTTTCCTCTGTGGCGCAGTGGTTTTCCATGAGAAGAATCTCAAAGCCAAATTCATCGACATGCTTCTTGTCCTCCTTGGCATGCTGTTCCTGTATTTGGGAAGCCGGTAGGCAAATGATTGTCAAATTATAATTTTTTTGTAAAATGACCTTTAAATTTTCAATTAAAATAATTAACTTTGTAGCGAAAATAAAATAATGCGTTAAAGCATATTACGTTTAGATTTTCATGATATGGCATATAACATACTAAGAGGACTGGGCATTGCCCTCATAACACCATTCACTCCTGACGGGGAAGTGGACTATAAGGCTCTTGTGCGCCTTGTTGAATATCAGATAGATAACGGAGCCGACTTCCTCTGCATATTGGCAACAACGGGTGAAACCCCGTGCCTGTCGAAAGAAGAGAAAGTGAAAATAAAGAATCTTGTAGTAGAAATCAATAAAGGTCGGCTTCCGATACTCATGGGATGCGGAGGCAACAATACGAAAGCTGTAATTGAAGAAATCCAGGCTACCGACTGGAGCGGCATTTCCGGTATTCTTAGTGTCTGCCCTTACTACAACAAACCGTCTCAGGAAGGTCTTTACCAACATTTCAAAGCCATAGCCAATGCGAGCCCTCTGCCAGTGGTCCTTTATAATGTTCCTGGCCGAACGGGTGTGAATATGACATCGGAGACAACCGTACGCCTTGCAAACGACTGTGAGAACATCGTGGCAGTAAAGGAGGCAAGCGGCAATCTTGAACAGGTGGATGAGATAATAAAGAACAAGCCTGACGGCTTTGATGTTATAAGCGGCGACGACGCCCTCACGTTCTCAATGGTGGCGAGTGGTGCGGCCGGAGTCATTTCCGTCATCGGAAATGCCTTGCCCAAGGAGTTCTCACGCATGATTCGTCTTGAGTTCAAGGGTGAATATGAAGCGGCAAGAAACATTCACCATAAGTTTACAGAACTTTACAAGCTGCTCTTTGTCGATGGCAACCCTGCCGGTGTGAAAGCGTTGCTGCATGAGATGGGTTTTATAGACAATGTCTTGCGTCTGCCACTTGTCCCGACACGCATCACGACAGTGCAGAAAATGAGCGAGATACTGAAGACTTTGAAAATATAATTGGAACTATTTGGCAGCATTATTGTCAATGATAATGACGAAAAATGCCATTTGCCGTTATGGCAAGTGGCATTTTTTCGTATAGATACCGATGTGTTATGAGGAGAAAAATGGTCTTTTGGGGAGCCGTTGCCGTAGGTCTGGCTTTCCTTTTCATATTGAATGTTCTGTCGGGAGCCGTTGATGTTCCGCTCGGTCAGACACTCGGCGTGCTCACTGGTAGCGATGCCGGTGTGGACGAGAGTGTGCGTTTCATTATTCTCCATCTGCGTCTGCCACAGACGATAACGGCTCTCCTGTGTGGCAGTGCGCTTGCTGTCTGCGGCCTTATGCTTCAGACGGTTTTCCATAATCCGCTTGCCGACAGTTCGCTTCTCGGCATAAGCAGCGGTGCGGGATTGGGCGTGGCTCTTGTGATGCTGTTTCTTGGAGGCGGCATCATGCTGGGTGCGCTGAGCATTGAGGGTTACGTTGCCGTACTTGTCGCTGCCTTTGCCGGAGCTTTCGCAATGGCATTCGTCATGTATATGCTTTCAACCGTCATCCGCAGCAGTTCCGCCCTGCTTGTTGCTGGCATCATCTTCGGCTATGTGGCTTCCTCTGCCATAGCCTTGCTCAATTTATTTTCGTCCGACGACGGCATCCGTGCCTTTATGGCATGGGGTTTGGGTTCGTTCGGAAATGTCTCCGTTTCGCGTCTGCCCATATTCTGTTCGGTGGCTGTGGCAGGACTTGTGGCTTCTGTGTTTATGGTGAAGCCGCTCAATGTACTTGTCCTTGGCGAACAGTATGCCGAGAGTCTTGGTGTGCGTACGGTGGCTTTGCGCAACCGTGTGCTTGTCGTTACCGGTCTGCTCACGGCTGCCACGACAGCTTTCTGCGGTCCGGTATCGTTCATAGGTCTTGCTGTTCCGCATATAGCACGGATGGTTTTGCGCTCCGACGACTACCGTGTGCTGTTGCCTTCGACAATGGCTGTCGGTGCGGTTGTGGCTCTGTTGTGCAATTATTTCTGCACATCGCCTTGGGGCGGTATTGTCATTCCAGTGAATGTCGTCACCCCGTTGGTGGGTGCCCCCGTTGTTGTTTATGTGATGATGAAGGGTCAGCGGCGTATGCGCTGAATGTGTAGGGGAAATGATATAACTCCCTTATTTCCTTTGACTTCCGTCGCTTTGGGCCAAAGGCGTTTCCTCTCGTTTTCAAAACAAGCCTTGTTTGCCTCCCAAACAGGGCTTCTTTTCATTGCAAACAAGGCTTGTTTTGAGTGTAAATAAGGCTTCTTTTTCAGACAATCAAACTTCCCACCTGATAGACGATAGCCGAGACTGCCCATGCAAGGAATGTAGTGTATGTAGCCGAGAAGATCGTCCATTTCCATGAACCCGTCTCTGCCTTTATGGCGGCGAGTGTGGCTATGCATGGGAAGTAGAGCAGGATGAAGAGCAGGAAGCAGTAGGCTGCGAGCGGAGTGATGCCGTCGGCTTCCATCTGCGAGCGCATCTGGGCGTATGATTTCTCGTTGCCGTTGTCGGCAATGTCCTCGTTGGAGTAGAGTATGCCTATTGTCGATGCCACGATTTCCTTAGCACCGATGCCCGACACGAGTCCGACATCGAGTTTCCAGTCGAATCCCTGGGCTTTGAACACCGGCTCTATGGCGTGGCCTATGTGTCCGATGAAACTCTGTTCCTGCTGTTCCTGCTTGCTGAGTCCGTCGTGGTGAGGGAAATAACCCAATGCCCATACTATGATACTTGCAACGAGAATGATGCCGCCCATCTTTTTCAGGTATTGTTTTCCCTTCTCCCATGTATGCCGTCCTATGGCTTTTGCTGTCGGGAAGCGGTAGGGTGGAAGTTCCATCACGAACGGCGTATCTTCGCCTTTGAACAGATGTTTGCTGAACAGACGGCTGAAAATTATGGCCATGACGATGCCCACGATGTAAAACGACATCATGATGCTTGAACGGTATTGCTGTGCGAACATCGTCCCTATAATCATTATATAGATGGGGAAGCGTGCCGAACAGCTCATCATCGGCAGAATCATCATCGTGATGAGTCTGCTGCGCCGGCTTTCTATCGTCCTTGTTGCCATTACGGCAGGTACGTTGCAGCCGAAACCCATGATTAACGGTATGAACGACTTGCCGTGCAGTCCCATCTTGTGCATGAGTTTGTCCATGATGAAGGCCGCTCTTGCCATGTAGCCGCTGTCCTCCATGTATGAAATGAAGAAGTAGAGTATGAGAATCTGCGGCAGGAACACTATTACCGAACCCACGCCTCCTATCACACCGTCGATGAGCATGTCCTTGACGGGGCCGCTTGGCAGGTGCTGCGAGAAGAAGCCGCCCAGCCATTCCACTCCCGCCTCAATCCAGTTCATGGGATATTGACCTATGGAGAAGGTGGCTTCGAACATGACCCAGATGAGAAGTATGAAGATGGGGAAACCTATGTAGCGGTTGGTGATGATGCTGTCGATGATGTGTGTCACCTGATAGGTGTCCTTCTTTGTGCCTGTGGCATAGCCGGCCTCTTGCAGTGCGCCGTGTATGAAGCCGTATTTGGCGTCCATGATGGCGGTCTCGCTGTCTTCGTGGGTGTACTTCTTTACATCGGCCACAGCCTTGTCCCTCGCTTCAAGCACTTTGTCGGCATTGCTTGCCTTCTGTCTTATCATGTTCTCGACATCCTTGTCGTTTTCCAGAAGCTTTATTGCGAGGAATCGGGTGGAGTAGCGGTGTCTCAGTCCTTCCGCCTTTTTCAGTTCCGCCTGTATCTTGGTGATGCCCTCCTCTATGTAAGGTCCGTGGTTGATGTGTATGTGGCGGAACACGTTTCTGCGCGGTTTGAGTCCGTTGGCGAAGTCTTCTTCGTGTTCTTCCTGTTCCACGTTGCGGTACTGTTCGTGCCATTGGCGTATGTCTTCTGCCACTTCCGGGTCGAGGTTTCCCTTATTGTCTATGAAGTCGATGCCTTCATATAGGTTGATGATGATATGGAACAGGAGTTCCACACCGCGTCCCGTGGTGAATGTAGTAGGAATCATCGGGATGCCAAGCAGTGTTCCGAGCTTCGCATAGTCCACATTGTCGCCGCGCTTCTCTGTCTCGTCGAACATGTTGAGGGCGCACACCATGCGGAGGTGCATGTCGATAAGCTGCGTCGTCAGGTACAGGTTGCGTTCCAGATTGCTTGCATCTATCACGTTGATGATGACATCGGGGGTGTTCTCTATTATCTGTTTCCGCACATAGAGTTCTTCGGGCGAGTAGGCCGACAGCGAGTAGGTGCCGGGCAAATCGACGATGTTGAACTCGTAGCCTTCGAATGTGGCGTGTCCTATTTTTGCATCTACGGTGACGCCGGAGTAGTTGCCTACACGCTCGTGTGCTCCTGATGCGAAATTGAACAGCGATGTCTTTCCGCAATTCGGGTTGCCCACAAGAGCCACGTTTATGGTGCGTCGCTTCTTCATGGCGGCGTCATGCAGCTGCTTGTCGGTGAGTTCTGGTTCTTCAATGTCGTCGCATAGAGTTATGTTGCCGTTGGTGTTTGTTGATGTTTCGGCCTGTAGCTTTTTCGCTTCCTCTACGGAAATGACATCGATCATTTCTGCTTCAGAACGGCGTAACGACACCTCATAACCCATAATCTTGTATTTCACAGGGTCTTGCAGTGGAGCGTTCTGCAACACATCTACAATCTTTCCCTTGATGAAACCCATTTCGACAATGCGTTTGCGGAATCCGCCATGTCCCTTGACCTTTACAATTACGCCACGTTCGCCAGTGTTCAGTTCTGATAAATGCATCTTTTCAATCGTTTAATAACTTGAGCTTCGCATGTTTTCGGCTTGCTGTAAGCAGACGGGCGGTCGCCAGACAGGGGTGTTTGCATATTCCGTTGTCCATGATTTGTATGGAATGAGAAGCAAATCTTCTTGTCGCTTGTCGGCCGGGTTTGCCGGAAGTTTGCCACAATCATGCGAAACTTGAATTTAATCAGACACAAAATTACATATATTTCCTGACATAGTGCATTCGGCTTTCTGACTTTTAGTGCAAATACCTAAAAATAATGAATGGCGGAAACGTATTTTTCCGTAATTTTGCAAAAATGTATATAAATTTCTATTGTATGAAAGTTGAAAGTGTGACAGGTGTTTTACGAAGTTGCATTCTTGCGGTGTTTGCGATGTTGTTCGTGCCTGATTCTGCGGCCCAGTCGTTGCTTAGGGCAAACCGCCAACAGCAGTTCGACGACATGATTCCTGCCGGGAATTACAGCGGGATAACGAGTCTTGGCAACGACCGTTACGCCGTCGTCAGCGACAAGTCGGACACCGACGGTTTTTATGTGTTTCATATTTCCGTCGATTCCATAACAGGTAGCATTTCGGATGTCGTCAATGAGGGTTTCGTTGGTGGAGGTCTGCCCAACCGCGACGCCGAGGGTGTGGCCTATATTCCCGACAGGCGGACGGTGCTTGTCGTGGGTGAAGCCGACAATAAAATTGTGGAATACGACCTGGAGGGGCAACTCACGGGGCGGTCGCTGGCCTTGGAGGGCGGTAGTGCGAATTACGGGTATGAGTCGCTTGCGTATGATGCGGACGCGAAATGTATCTGGACATGCACGGAGAACGTGCTTGCCCGCGATGCACATCAGGCCGATTCGCTATGGAATGCGCCGATGTTGCGGCTGCAGTGTTTCAACGATTCTTTGTTGCCTGTTGCGCAATATGCATATATCATGGATGCACCCAGGAAGAAAAACGGAGCATTGTATTATGCACACGGAGTGAGCGAACTTTCGGTATGGAACGACTCCACGCTGCTGGTACTTGAACGTGAGTTTCATGTTCCCAATAAAAAATTGGGAGCCAGTGTGATGTGTAAGTTGTATGCAGTTAAACTTGAAGATGTGAACCGCATCGGCAGTGACGCTGTTTTTGATGCCGGCATAGAACCTTTGTCTAAGAGGTTGGTGTATGAATGGAACACACGGCTTACGCTTCTCAATTTCTCAATTGCCAATTATGAGGGTATGTGTCTTGGGCCGGTACTCGCTGACGGTAACCGTTGTCTCATTCTTGTCGCCGATTCGCAGGACAGGAAAGCAGGCGTGTTGAGCGACTGGTTCAAGACTCTTGTGCTGAAAAACTGACGCAAAAGCTGCGGATGAAAGGCGTTGTCAAGGTATTTGTGTGCGTTTTTACTTGTCCGATTGGGAAATTTTAATTATATTTGCACTCAAATAATGCATTATATGGGAATTTTTGGATTTTTCAACAAAAACAAGAAAGAGATACTTGACAACGGTCTTGAGAAGACAAAGCACAGTGTCTTTGACAAGATTGCACGCGCCATAACCGGCAAATCGACAGTGGACGATGAGGTTCTCGACAATCTGGAAGAGGCTCTTATCACTTCGGACATTGGCGTGGAAACAACGCTCAAAATCATAAAGCGTATTGAAGAGCGTGTGGCACGCGACAAATATGTGTCCACCTCGGAGCTGAACGGAATAATGCGCGACGAAATTGCCGCATTGCTCACGGAAAACAATACCGGTGACAACGAGAACTGGGATCTGCCTTCCGACCATAAGCCGTACGTTATTCTTGTGGTCGGCGTGAATGGTGTCGGCAAGACGACGACTATCGGCAAACTTGCTTACCAGTTCAAGAAATCGGGAAAAAAGGTTTATCTCGGGGCAGCCGACACTTTCAGGGCCGCTGCTGTGGAGCAGATTTCCATCTGGGGCGAGCGTGTGGGTGTGCCGGTGATAAAGCAGCAGATGGGTTCCGACCCGGCATCGGTGGCTTTTGATACGCTCTCTTCGGCAAAGGCGAATGGTGCCGATGTCGTGATAATCGACACCGCCGGCCGACTGCATAACAAGGTGGGGCTTATGAACGAGTTGAAGAAGATAAAGGATGTCATGAAGAAAGTCTTGCCGGAAGCCCCCGACGAAGTGCTCCTTGTGCTTGATGGCAGTACCGGACAGAATGCCTTTGAGCAGGCCAAACAGTTCTCAGCTGTGACACAGATAACATCGCTTGCCATAACGAAGCTCGACGGAACAGCCAAGGGTGGCGTGGTGATAGGCATAAGCGACCAGTTGAAGGTGCCGGTGAAGTATATAGGATTGGGCGAGTCGATGGAGTCGCTGCAACTGTTTGACAAGCGGCAGTTTGTGGATTCCCTATTTAAGAAGTGATGAAGAAAGGACTTATTGATATAATAACAATGGGATGCTCGAAGAATCTTGTTGATAGCGAGATTCTTATGCGCCAGTTTGAAGCTAACGGATACACATGTCGCCATGATGCCAAGCGTCTTGAAGGTGAGATTGCAGTGGTGAACACATGCGGATTCATAGGCGATGCTAAGCAGGAGAGCATCAATATGATTCTTGAGCTTGTACAGGCCAAGGAAGAAGGGCGTCTGAACAAGTTGTTTGTGATGGGATGTCTGTCGCAAAGATACAAGGACGAGCTTGAAAAGGAAATACCGCAGGTGGATAAATACTACGGCAAGTTCAACTACAAGCAGTTGCTTGTGGATTTGGGAAAGGCCGATGTCTCCATCTGCGACGGAAAAAGGTCGCTCACAACGCCGCATCATTATGCCTACATAAAGATTAGCGAGGGCTGTGACAGGCATTGTGCTTACTGCGCAATACCTATAATTACGGGAAAGCACAAGAGCCGTCCGAAAGCGGAAATACTTGATGAGGTGCGCGGAATGGTGGCTGACGGAGTGAAGGAATTCCAGATTATAGCGCAGGAACTCACTTATTACGGCGTGGATATTGACGGCAGTCGCCACATTGCCGACCTTATAAGCGACATGGCAGACATAAAGGGAGTGGAGTGGATAAGGCTTCATTATGCCTATCCCAATCAGTTTCCGCTCGAACTGCTTGATGTTATGCGCGAAAAGCCCAATGTCTGCAAATATCTTGATATAGCCTTGCAGCATATTTCCGACAATGTGCTTCAGCGTATGCATCGCAATGTGTCGAAGGAGGAAACGATGGATTTGATAAGGAAAATCCGTAACAGCGTGCCGGGAATACACTTGCGCACCACACTCATGGTGGGCTTTCCGGGAGAAACGGAGGAGGATTTCCGTGAACTCGTGGAGTTTGTGAAGTGGGCGCGTTTTGAACGAATGGGTGCCTTCGCTTATTCTGAAGAGGATGGCACATACAGTGAGCAGCACTATGAGGACAATGTTACTCCGGAAGAGAAGCAACGCCGTCTGGATGCCCTTATGGCTGTTCAGCAGGAAATAAGTGCAGAAATCGAGGCGGAAAAGGTTGGAAGTGTCATCCGTACGATAATCGACCGGAAGGAGGGCGACTACTATATTGGACGCTCGGAGTTCTGTTCGCCGGAAGTCGATCCGGAGATTCTTGTCAGTGCAGAGGGTAAAAGATTGCGTGTAGGCAACTTCTATAATGTCCGTATTACGGGCAGTGACGAGTTCGACCTGTACGGCGAGGTGGTGAAGTGAGTTTGTTTAATCCATTCATAAAGGCATCATTTGTGCATGAACAATAAGGAATATATATGTGAACTGTCGCAGCGGTGTGGGTATTCCCAAGAGAATACGCAAAAGCTGGTGCGGTGTGTCGTGGAAGCTATGGCGTCGAAATTTGATGCCGGGGAAGATGTGCAGGTGCCTGACTTCGGGGTCTTTGAACTGAAGAACAGAATGGAACGCATCGTTGTCAAGCCTTCCACGGGGCAGCGTATGCTCGTGCCGCCGAAGATTGTCGTTAATTTCAAACCCGCTCAGTCTGTTAAAGACAAGCTTAAATAATACCCTTTTGCAATGGTAAAGATACAGGAACTGTCTGCAACTCTTATCGACAAGTACGGGTTGGGTAAGGAGGATGCCGAACATTTCATTACGCAGATGTTCGCACTTATCGCTGATGAACTGCATTCTTCGCAGACATCGGTCAAGGTTAAGGGGCTTGGCACATTCAAGGTGACAAGTGTAAGTTCGCGTGAGAGCGTGGATGTGAACAGCGGCGAGAGGATTGTCATAAGCGGACGTAACAAGATAACGTTCACACCTGATGTCGTGATGCGCGATAGGGTGAACCGTCCTTTTGCACAGTTTGAAACGGTGCCCTTGAATGACGGTGTCGATTTTTCGGAGATTGACGGTAAGGATGCTGATGATATGGCGGATGAAGAGCGTCAGGAGGCAGATGAAATCGGTATAAATGAAACTGGAGCAGAAGAGGTTCAGAAACAGCATTCCCAAGAGGATGAGACTCGTATTCCCGACGAGTCTGTGGTTCCTGATGCGGAAGATAATGTTTCTGAATTTCCGTCTGAAACGGAATCGGTTGATTGTAAGGCGGAGGATGCAGACGGTTCTGATGAAGATGATGAGGCAGACAATGTGGTGCCTCCTGTGGTTGAGGACACTCCAGTGTCTGCGGAAGACCCGGATGAAGACGAAACGCCAGGTGGATTTTTGCACATCAGATGTATGAAATTCTGCTGTCTGTCGGCTCTTGCGGCTGTGGTTTTGTGTTGTGTCTGTTTCGGTTTCTATTACTTGTACGATCAGTTGCAGTTGCGTAACCAACGGATAGCTGTTCTTGAAAAAGACCTTAAGCAGGTGGTTGAGGCAAACAAAAAAGCTAATGAAAACCTTGCCCGTAGGGATTCTGCCAATATAATAGATGTTGGTGCGGCTCTTGCTAATGCAGACAGGAACGTGAAAGGCGACAGCGTACAGGCACAGGCTGTTCCTGCCGTGGAAAAAGAAGAAGCGATTTCAGTTGATTATGAGTCTGACCCACGCTTGCGAACAGGCGCATATATTATAATAGGTGTGGATAGGACGGTTGCTGTTATGAAAGGACAGACTCTGGAATCAATCAGCAAAGCTTATCTGGGACCGGGTATGGAGTGCTATGTGGAGGTTCTTAATTCATGCAAGAAAGTTTCTGCCGGCGATTCTTTGAAGATTCCTAAACTTAAATTGAAGAAGCGTATCAGATGATTTGGTTTTCGCTTTGCGGAAAACATCAATTGTCTTTGCTTGGATATATTTGCAAAATGCCGTTTTCAGTAAACAGAAAACGGCATTTCCCCGTTTTTGGTTATGATTTGTAAGTTAGGATGCTTTTGTGGCGGAAGATAGTGTGTTATTTTAGAGAAAAACATGAAAAACAAGCAGATATCGGCAGAGTGACTTTCAAATCGTAATTTGACTTTTGTACATTAAATCTTCTTTCAAACGCTGATATATGCCTTAATTTGCTCTTTTTTTTCATTAATTCGGGCGTATCGACATTTATTTATGATTTTGTTTGGAGATTTCAAAATAAAAATGTAATTTAGCAACGAAAATCTATAATAAATAACTTAATAAAAAACATGCAGATGAAAAAGTATAATTTTAACGCAGGTCCGTCCATTCTTCCGCGCGAAGTAATTGAGAATACTGCAAAGCAAATTTTGGATTTCAATGGTTCTGGTCTCTCGTTGGCAGAGATAAGCCATAGAGCAAAGGATTTCCAGCCAGTGTTGGATGAAGCCGTTGCGCTCATCAAGGAACTTTTGGATATTCCGGAAGGTTATTCTGTTTTGTTCCTCGGAGGCGGTGCTTCTTTGGAATTCTGCATGATACCTTACAACTTCCTTATAAAGAAGGCAGGTTATCTGAATACTGGTACATGGGCAAAGAAGGCTTTGAAAGAAGCCAAATTGTTTGGTGAAGCTGTGGAAGTGGCTTCTTCTGCGGAGGCAAACTTCAACTATATTCCTAAGGGTTGGGAATGTCCCACAGACCTTGACTACTTGCACATAACAACGAACAACACTATATACGGAACCGAACTGCGCAAGGATTTGGATGTTCCTGTGCGTCTTATCGGCGATATGTCGTCAGATATATTCAGCAGACCGGTTGATGTTTCCAAGTACGACTGTATATATGCTGGTGCACAGAAGAATCTTGCAATGGCAGGTGTTACATTGATTATTGTTAAGGACGATACTCTTGGCAAGGCTCCGAGACAGATTCCGACAATGCTCGACTATCGTACCCATATAGAGAAGGGCTCAATGTTCAATACTCCTCCGGTTGTTCCTATCTACTGTGCTCTTGAGACTCTGCGTTGGATCAAGGCTAATGGTGGTCTCGAGGAAATGAACCGCCGTGCAATTGAGCGTGCAGATATACTGTATTCAGAAATTGATCGTAATAAGCTCTTCCGTGGAACAGTTAATGTTGAGGACCGTTCTCTCATGAATATCTGCTTCGTTATGAACGACGAGTACAAGGAATTGGAGAAGCCTTTCTTCGACTATGCGGTTTCACAGGGTATGGTTGGAATCAAGGGCCATCGTTCAGTAGGCGGTTTCCGTGCCAGCTGTTACAATGCACAGACAGTAGAAGGCGTGAATGCCTTTGTTAAGTGCATGAAGGATTTTGAGGCAAATCATTAATCGTTTTATCATTAAGACATATTGATTATGAAAGTTCTGGTTGCAACAGAAAAGCCATTCGCCGCTGAAGCAGTGAATGGAATCAAGCAGGAAATAGAGAATGCAGGACACGCACTTGTTGTCCTTGAGAAATACAGCGAGCAGCAGTTGCTGGATGCTATTGCCGATGCAGACGCATTGATAGTACGTTCCGACAAGGTTACTCCGGCTCTTCTTGATGTAGCAAAGAATTTGAAAATTGTCGTAAGGGCAGGCGCTGGATATGACAATGTGGATATTGCATACGCAAAGGAGAAGAATGTCGTTGTTGAAAACACACCTGGTCAGAACTCAAATGCTGTGGCTGAGTTGGTGTTCGGACTTCTTGTCTATGCTGTAAGAAACTTCTATAACGGCAAGTCTGGTACAGAGTTGCTCGGCAAGAAGTTGGGTATTCTTGCATACGGAAACGTAGGTCGCAACGTAGCGCGCATTGCCAAGGGCTTTGGTATGGAAGTTTATGCTTACGATGCTTTCTGCCCGAAGGATGTTATTGAATCTACTGGCGTTCATGCCGTTGATAATCAGGATGCGTTGTTTGAGCAGTGTGACATCGTTTCATTGCATATTCCTGCAACACCGGAAACCCGTCAGAGCATCAACTATGCACTGGTAGGAAAGATGAAGAAGAATGGCATTCTCATTAATACGGCAAGAAAGGAAGTCATCAATGAGCCGGAATTGATAAAACTGATGGCTGAACGTACGGATTTGAAGTTCGTTACAGACATCAAGCCGGATGCTGATGCTGAGTTTGCAGCATTTGAAGGAAGATACTTCTCTACTCCTAAGAAGATGGGAGCACAGACAGCTGAGGCAAATACTAACGCCGGTATCGCTGCTGCAAAGCAGATAAATGCCTTCTTTGCTGATGGCTGCACCAAGTTCCGTGTGAATTAATGTCGGCAGATTGGCAAACAATAGAAATATAACAATAATAGCAGAAGAGTCAGAACAGAACTTTAACAGAAACCAGTATAGTCCTTTTCTGACTCTTGTGCTTTTGTAATTCTAAAAAAACGACTCTTTAATTATGGCAACAATAAAACCATTTAAGGGTATTCGCCCACCTAAAAATCTCGTTGAGAAAGTAGAATCACGTCCATACGATGTGCTTGACAGCGAAGAAGCAAGAGCTGAGGCTGCAGGAAATGAAATGAGTTTGTACCACATAATAAAGCCTGAAATTGATTTTGAGGAAGGTACAAGTGAGTATGATCCGAGAGTGTATGACAAGGCAGCAGAAAACTTCAAGATGTTCCAGGAGAAGGGGTGGCTGACTCAGGATGCTCAGGACTGCTATTACATTTATGCGCAAACGATGAATGGCAAGACTCAATACGGCTTGGTTGTCGGTGCGTTTGTTGAGGACTACCTTAATGGTGTAATCAAAAAGCATGAGCTTACACGAAGAGACAAGGAAGAGGATAGAATGAAGCATGTGAGAGTTTGCGATGCAAACATCGAACCGGTCTTCTTCGCTTATCCTGACAATGATGTTCTGAATGAACTTATTGCACGATATGTGGCGACTGAACCTGTTTATGACTTTATTGCTCCTATCGACGGATTCGGTCATAAACTGTGGGTTATCAGTGATGAAAAGGACATTGATACTGTGACGAAGCAGTTTGCAGAAATGCCGGCTTTGTATATTGCTGACGGTCATCACCGTAGTGCTGCAGCTGCGTTGGTGGGTGCAGAAAAGGCAAAACAGAATCCTAACCACCGTGGTGATGAGGAGTACAACTACTTTATGGCAGTATGTTTCCCCGCATCTCAGCTGACAGTTCTTGACTACAACAGAGTCGTAAAGGACTTGAACGGAATGACTTCCGAGCAGTTCCTTGAAGCCTTGACAAAGAATTTTGTTGTTGAGAACAAGGGTTCTGAAATCTACAAGCCAGCCAAATTGCACGAATTCTCATTGTATCTGGACGGCATTTGGTATGCGCTTACAGCCAAACAAGGTACTTACGACGACACCGACCCGATAGGTGTACTTGATGTTGATATCTCAAGTCGCTTGATAATTGATGAATTGTTGGGAATAAAGGATTTGCGTTCCGACAAGAGAATCGATTTCGTTGGTGGTCTGCGAGGTCTTGCAGAACTTAAACGCAGAGTGGATAGTGGTGAAATGCGCATGGCTTTGGCTCTTTATCCTGTTTCTATGAAGCAGATAATGGATATAGCTGACAGTGGAAACATCATGCCTCCCAAGGCAACATGGTTTGAACCGAAGCTTCGTTCAGGACTTATTATTCACAAATTGTCATAAAGGAAGGAATATTTTGACTGACGAATATAAAACGATAACAGATAAATTATCAGAAGGATTTTATAGCGAGAAACGTAGCAAGTTTCTCGCTTTTGCTGTTCATGTGACTACCGAACAGCAAGTGAAGGATATTGTTCAGCAATACAGGAAAAAGTATTATGACGCCCGACACGTCTGCTATGCTTATGTACTTGGTGCTGACCGTGAACTGTTTCGTGCTAATGACGACGGCGAACCGAGCAGTACCGCAGGGAAACCGATTCTTGGTCAGATAACGAAGAACGAGCTGACCGATATTCTTATTATTGTCGTGCGTTATTACGGAGGCGTGAATTTGGGTACAAGCGGACTCATTGTGGCTTACCGTACAGCTACGGCTGAAGCAATAGAAAATGCCGAAATTGTGTCAAAGTATTGTGAGGAGGAGGTTGATTTCAGCTTTCCCTACATCATGATGAATGATGTGATGAAGGTAATTAAGGAGATGTCGCCCAATATAATAAGCCAGAAATATGACAATCTGTGTGAGTTCAAACTCTCAATCCGAAGGTCTCTGGCTCCGATATTACGCGAAAAACTGGATAAACTTGCATTTAAGGACGATTGATTTTACCTGATAATGCAGTTTTTTTGATTTTGGTTATTATACTTCTTTTAACGTATTTTGTTTGTGTGTAGGTAACAATTGTTGCTGTTTTATATCATATTAATGGGCTAATTTTGTAAGCGAAGCATTCAGAAGTAATGTTTGCTTTGCTTGTAAGGCATATAGCCCCAAACACAAACTAAATACGAAGAGAAGAATATGACAAGGAGAAAAATGTATGGAAAGGTTCTCTTCCATGTCTTATATGATGCTTTTAACCATCGCAGATGCTATGTTTGTTGATGGGAAAATCATATAAGATTTTGTCGCTGGAGATCTCATTTGCAACTGTTCATATTCGCCCTTTGTGTCATACGACAGTGGAGGAGTGTCTTGGAAGCCTGATTTGGACGCTAAATTAATAATGGAGGAATTGAAATATGACAAAGATTAGAGAAATATACCGTTGCTCTTTATGTGGCAATATAGTGGAAGTCTTGCATGAAGGTGCCGTTCTTTCGTGTTGTGGCAAGCCGATGCTTCTGCTGCATGGCAATACCACCGACGGCGCTCATGAGAAGCATGTGCCTGTTGTGGAAGCGGTTGATGGAGGATTCCGTGTAACGGTAGGCTCCGTAACGCACCCTATGACAGAAGAGCATTATATCCAGTGGATAGAGTTGCTTACCCCTATGTGCGTTATGCGCCGCGAACTTCACCCTGGTGACCAACCCGAAGCCGTATTCCTCTTTGATAAGGAAACGGCGTTTGGCAAGCTTGCTTCGAAGTGTGGCATCGATGAGGTTTTTGCTCGCGAATATTGCAACTTGCACGGATTATGGACGAATAAGGAATGATTTTTTGTTTAGTTTTTCTTATGGTAAGTTATTAGTGGTTTTCTAAGGACGCATTGGTTGCGTTAGTTTTAGTTATGTAAAAAGATTCTTTTTTAGGGTATGGGGATGCGGCGAAGCGTATTGCTGCATCCTCATTTTTGTTGTTTTATGGGGATTTTAGGGTTCATTCCGTACGGGTGTATTGTGGCATGTGAAGTGACGAATTTGAAATTAAAGTGTTATAAGTTTCTGTTAATCGAATTTTTGCAGTAACTTTGCACCCGATTGGAAGCAGTGCTTCGGTTCTGTCGCTGCCGTCAATTATGGCGGGAGAGGAAAGTCCGGGCAGCGTAGGGAACCCCACTTCCGAAAGTAGAAGCTGTCGGTGACGGCAGGTGTCGGTAGAAGAGAACGACCGCCGCACCTTGGTGCGGTAAGGGTGAGAAGGTGGTGTAAGAGACCACCGGTCGTTGGGCGATCAGCGAGCTGTACCATCTGGGGGCTGCAAGTTCATGTAAACCATCGTTTGAGGGCGTCCCGTCCGACCGTAGTGACGATGGAGGGTAGAATGCTTGAGCCGTGAGGCGACTTGCGGAGTAGATAAATGACAGAACGCTTCTGGCTCGTAAGGGTGCGGAAGACACAGAACCCGGCTTATAGAGGCTCTGCTTCCAGTCTTTTTTATCATTTGGCGTGATATGCAAAACAGGCAACAGTGACATGTTTATTCATGTCGTCTGTAGCCTGTTTTTCTTTTCAGGGGTTGTTCTTATGTATGTTTAGAACTTCACATCGAGTTCCACATCTATCATGTTATAGTTGGGCTTTGCAAGGCTTCTGTCGTTCACTCTTACATATTCTGCACCAATCATGATGCTTTTGCCAATCCAGTAGTTGGCTCCAATCTCATAGAAAGTCTTTGCCGTACCCCATTCTGCGCGTGGGCGGTAGAGGTCGTAGCGTGCTTTTGCATAGAGTTTCTTTGAAACGACCGGGGCTATCATGAGTGCATAGAAACCGTCGGCCTGGTCGCCGGCTGCGTAGTTGATGTTGCAGTCTGACTCCTTTCCGCTTGACAAGGGTTTTAAGAAGCCATAGCCTTGGCTGTGAATGTATTCAGAGCGTACGGTCCAATCGTTGGCGGCATATTCGGCACTGAATGCGTAGCGGTTCTTCGACAATGAGCGTACACCGTTTGCTGTCACATTCTTGCCTTTCTCATCCTTCACTTCCTTGTGGTTTGCATCCACTACATTCCATGTTCCTTTGCGTGCATACGAGCCTGTCCATCCGAAAGCACCGATGCGGAGTCCCTTTACTGGAACCACCCATACGCCGCCAATGACATCCTTGCGCTGATCAACATCCTTTTGGTTGGTGCCTTGTCCGTTGAACACGCCCACTTGATAGTGCAGCAGGTTGCGTCCGTTTGCATTTTTGAGGAAGTCGCCTTGAATCTGTACACCAATGTCGCGTCCGTTGCTTGCGTGTTCGCCGGAGCGGTCGCTGAATCCCGACAGCTTTGACACATTCTGTGAATAGCTCATGAAACCCTGTGTGACGGGATGCATCGGGTTTTCAAAAGTGAACGGCCGCTTGAACTGACCTGCTTTTATCTTGAACGCATCGTACTTCTGCCATTCTGCGAAGGCGTCCACCATGCGTGGCGAACTGCCGAGGTCCGAGGTGTTGCCGTTGGCTTGCAATTGCACCTTCCAGTAGAAGTCTGTCATCAGTCTTCCTTCGAGTGACATACGCACCATGCGTATATTGAACGTGTTGCTCTCCTTGTTTTCCTGGTCGCTGTATTGGAACTGTGACATTACATATCCGCTGAATTTGATGTCGCTGAGCACGTTCAGCTTTGCTTCTTTCTTTTCCTGTGCAGCCATACTCGTAGCTAACAGGATGGCAAAAGATGTTGATAGGATTGTTTTTTTCATTTCGTTTTTCTTCGATTTTTAGTGCGCGAAGCACATGGTTTTTAGTCGTTTGTTTTCTTTTTTATGATTTTTCTATTCAATGTCGTTCTTCACTTCGAGCAGTACTACATTCTCCACATGCGGTGTGTGGGGGAACATATCCACTGGTTGCACTTCCTTCACGCTGTATGCCACATCGAGTGCCTGCAAATCGCGTGCTTGTGTGGATGGGTTGCAGCTCACATAAACGATGCGTTTCGGGTGTGCTCTAAGTATTGTCTCTATCACGTCGGGGTGCATTCCGGCGCGTGGTGGGTCGGTGATAATCACATCCGGGCGTCCATGGCGTGCAATGAATTCGTCGTTGAGGATGTCTTTCATGTCGCCGGCATAGAACTTTGTGTTGCTGATGCCGTTCTCTTCTGAATTCACTTTCGCGTCCTCTATGGCTTCAGGCACATATTCTATTCCTATCACCTCGCGTGCATTGCGTGCCACGAAGTTGGCTATGGTTCCGGTTCCAGTATAAAGGTCATACACGAGTTCGTTGCCTGTGAGCTGTGCGAATTCGCGCGCTACGGCATACAGGTGATATGCCTGTTCCGTATTTGTCTGGTAAAAGCTCTTCGGACCCACCTTGAACCGTAGCTGTTCCATGGTTTCATAAATGTGGTCGTTGCCTTTGAATACCGACAGGTCAAGGTCGCCGAAAGTGTCGTTGCACTTCTGGTTGTCCACATACATGAGCGATGTTATCTCTGGGAACTTGTCGGCAATGTGTTGCAGCAGTCCTTTTGCGCGTTCTTCGTCGCCTTCCTCGTCGTAGTGGAACTGTATGAGTACCATCCATTCGCCGGTGTTTGAGTTGCGAATCATGATGTCGCGCAGGAGTCCGTGCTGTTGTCTGAGGTCGAAGAAGGTCATGCCTGTTTCAAAGGCATAGTCACGGATTGCGTTGCGAATGCGGTTGTGCAGGTCGTCCATGAGCCAGCATTTCTCTATGGGTAGAATCTTGTCGAATGCTCCGGTGATGTGGAATCCGATGCCGTTCATATTGTCGAAGGTGGTACCCTCGGCTATCTGCTCACGGGTGAGCCAGCGTTTGTTGCAGCATCCGAACTCCAGTTTGTTGCGGTATTCCTTTGTATGGACTGACCCCATGATTGTGCGGAACTCCGGCAGGGCAATCTTTCCTATGCGTGTCAGCTGGTCGTGCACCTGCTTCTGCTTTGCCTTCAGCTGTTCTTCGTAGGGCAGATTCTGCCATTTGCAACCGCCGCATATTCCGAAATGCTCGCACATGGGCTCTTCGCGCACTTCGCTTTTCTTAATGAACCGTATGACTTCGGCTTCGCAATAGTGGTGTTTTTTCTTGCGTATCTGCAAATCTACCACATCGCCGGGTACGGCAAATGGCACGAACACCACCATGTCGTTCACCCGTGCAATGGATTTGCCCTCAGCGGCAACGTCTTCTATTGTTATATTTTCCAGTATTGGAAGCGGTTTCTTCTTTCTTGTCATTTCTTTGTGTAAAAATGTTTATGGCTTGCAAAGTTACTCATTTTCTTGCTTATATGAAGCATGGCTTGCCCATATTTTGAAATATGCGTTGCAAGCCATGCCTTTGTTGTGTGCAATCAGCTGCCTTCAGGCAGTCGGTCGTATTAGTGAATGCTTAGTTCGGCAATACCCATGTTCTCGCCTGGAGTCGTTGTCCTTTCGGCTTTGAATTTCAGGTATTGTGTCTTGACATTACCCAATTCCACTGTTTGCAGCACCGGGTTGTTCTGAATGTTTGAGAATTCGCCCGTTTTTATCGTTTGTATATCGTTGCCCTCAGCGTCGCAAGCGGTTATTGTGTAGTTGGCAACGAGACCCTTGCGGTTGTCGCTCTGTTGCGGCAGATACTGCAGTCTGCTCACGTTCACTTCCTTACCGAAGTCGATGATTATCTCGTCGGCGTTGGCAAAAGCGGTTGTCGCAACATCACGGTCGGTGATATTGCCAAGTTGTTCATCGTCCCACTTGCTGTATTTGCCGTCAGTGCCTTTTTCAAGGACATTGAATTCCAGCGAGTTAATGATTTTTTCTGCTGTCTCACTCCATGTGAGCTGTGCGTTTTCACCTCCGTAGAACACTCCCACATTGTTTATACACAACGGGCCTCGTGCGTCGGTAATGCGCACTCTTATGCCTTTTGAGGTTACGGTCTTGAATCTGAGCAGACGCTTGTAGCCTATGGTTGTTGTCTCTTCGCTCTGTCTCACGGGTGTCCAGACGCCTTTGTCGTCAAGATATTCCACAGCAAACTTCTTCACGCGTTGTCCCAATGCTATGTATTCTTGTAGCATTATGCGGTTCATGGGCTGTGTTTTTTTGAATGTGAATTCCATTGTACCCGTGTTCACGCCGTCCGGTGTGGCCCAGTAAGTGTCCCAGTTGTCGTCGGTGAGGGCTTTTGCCGAAAATCCTTTTCCACGCTGGCTGCTCACTTTCGCTTTCATTCCGGCTACGAGGTTGGTGCCGAGTTCCTGCTGAATCATGCGGTGGAAGGTCACGGCGTTGGCAGAGTCGGTGGGGTGGATGAGTCCGTCGCGATCAACGGGGAAGTTGAGCAGGAGGGTGGCGTTGTGTCCCACGCTGCGATAATACAGGTCCACGAGCTGTTCGGGCGATTTCACTTTGTCGTCTTCCTCCGGATGATAGAACCATCCCGGGCGTATCGACACATCGCATTCGGCTGCTGTCCACTGGTTGCCGTCGGCATGTCCGTATTGCAGTTCATGGTATTGCGGATAGCCGGGATACACCTCTCCCTTGCGCAGGAAGGCCCAGTTGGTTTCGCCGGCAAAGCCTTTTTCGTTGCCCACCCATCGGCATCCGGGTCCGCCGTCGCCGAACACCACTGCCTGTGGTTGCAGACTGTCGAGCATTTCGAATATGCGCGGATAGTTGTAATAGTTCTTTCTGTCAATGGTTCGTGTGTCCTTGGCGCCGCCGTAGTAGCCGTCGCCGCCGTTTGCACCGTCAAACCACACTTCAAACACCTCGCCATAGTTGGTGAGCAGGTCGCGAAGCTGTGCGTAGAAGTAGGGGAGATAGCCGGGGGTGGCATAGTCGGCACGGCTGCGGTCCCATGGCGACAGATATACGGCAAACTTCAGTCCGTACTTCTTGCAGGCTTCCGACAGTTCGCGCACGACATTGCCTTTGCCTCCACGGAACGGCGATTTGCTCACATTGTAGTCGTTACCGGCAAAAGGCCAGAGGCAGAAGCCATCGTGATGCTTGGCAGTAAGGATGACACCCTTCATTCCTGCTGCGACAAGCGTGCGTGCCCATTGTTCGCAATCGAGCTTCGTGGGGTTGAATGTCATCGGGTCGGAGTCGCCGTATCCCCATTCGCGGTCGTTGAATGTGTTTAGGCCGAAATGTATGAAGGCGTAAGTCTCCATCTTCTGCCAGTCTATCTGTTTCTGTTCTGGTAACGGGAGTATCGGTTTCGGCGCATCTGCCTTTGTGGAAGCTGCCATTGTTGCCAGTGACGAGCATGCAAGCAGGAGCATGGTCTGGGTTAGTCGTCTTATATTCATAAAAAGATATTTGTTGTTAAATAATGTATTTAGTAAAAATATGAAGCAAAGTTAATCATTTTTTTTGTAATTTTGTGCTGATTTATCACATTGTTCAATTTAAATTATACCAACGACTAAAAGATGAAAAGAATTGCATCATTGGATTATGTCCGTGTGTTTGCGTGCTTCTTGGTAATGCTTGTGCATGCGAGTGAAAACTATTATGGAGCTGAAGGGGCTACCGACATGGTGGGTCCGCAGGCATATCTTGCTACGGAGACCGACCGTTTGTGGGTGTCGGTGTATGACGGGTTCTCGCGTATGTCGGTTCCGTTGTTCATGATTGTTTCGGCGTTTCTGCTCGCGCCTATGAAGGAAGGGCAGAGTTCGTGGGACTTCTACCGCAAGCGTGCCTTGCGCATATTGCCGCCTTTCTTCATTTTCATGATTCTTTACAGCACTCTTCCGCTGCTTTGGGGACAGCTTACGCTGGAGGGTTCCATTACCGACCTGTCGCGCATATTCCTTAATTTCCCGACGCTGGCGGGGCATCTGTGGTTCATGTATCCGCTTTTCAGCCTTTACCTGTTCATTCCCGTCATTTCGCCCTGGCTCCGCAAGGCTTCTGCCAGAGAGGAACGTTTCTTTATAGGTCTGTTCCTCCTGTCCACATGTATGCCTTACCTCAACCGTTGGTGCGGCGAACTGTGGGGCGAATGCTTCTGGAACCAGTATCATGCGTTGTGGTATTTTTCAGGTTATCTCGGCTATCTTGTCATTGCGCATTACATACGCGTGCATCTTTCGTGGAACCGTTCCAAGCGGTTCGCTACGGGACTTGTCCTGCTTGTCGTCGGAGCTGCTGCCACAATCCTTTCGTTCTATGTGCAGGCTGTACCCGGCGTGACCCATGTCACCCCCGAACTTGAAATAGGGTGGGCGTTCTGCACCATCAACTGTGTTGCTCTTACTACGGGTGCTTTCCTGCTTTTCACATGTATTGAGGCTGAGAGTGCGCCCAAGTTTGTCGTAAGCATATCGAAATGCAGCTATGGAATGTATCTCATGCACATCTTCTGGCTCGGTCTGTGGGCGTCGCTTTTCAAGCATACATGGGGACTGCCGACAGCAGTGTCGATACCTTCAATAGCTGTCTGCACCTTTGTGTGCAGCTATCTTACCACCAGAATCATCTCTTTCCTGCCTGGCAGCAAGTGGGTGGTGGGATAAGCGGCGCCGGCGCCCGTTTTGATGCGTTTTAAAAGAAGCCTTGTTTGTGTTGCAAACAAGGCTTCTTTGCATTGTAAACAAGACTTCTTTTGAGGGCAAACAAGGCTTGTTTGAAAACCGCTTGTATTGCGGCTTTTCCGCATACCGTCCGACATGGTTTTCGGGCAAATGCGGGATGATTCGGGCTTGGGCTGAAAAAGCCTTGTTCAAATAGCCGACTTGTCGCATTTTTTGCTTAACTTTGTGGAACGATTTACCCTAAAAATGCTATTACAGACTATGAAAAATTATTATTTATCATTGATTTTCGCTTATGTGCTGCCACTTGGTGCCAATGCGCAAGGATCTGTGGCAGAAGCAAATGAGAAACACCCTTTGGGACAGTATGCCGAACTTCCAGACCCCAAGCCGCATGACAGCGATGCCAAATGGGATGCCATCGCTGCGCCGGTGATGCTCCCGTGGGGTACGACAGACGTGCGTTATGCCAAGCACGATGTGCCGCAGGTGAAGCGGACAGACTCGTGGAAAGGCGCGGCATGGCGTGGTGAGCGCGTCAATGCACAGGCTGTGCTGTGGACAAAGACCGATTTGAAGGATGTGAAAGTGACGCTTTCCGACTTGCGTTCCGCAAAGAACGTGATACCTTCAAAGGCTCTCAAAGCCAACTTCGTGCGCTATGTGATGACCGACGAACTCAACAAGGACGGTAAAGGCGGATGCGGATGCCGCGAAAACAAGGCGGAATGGGACTCGTCGCTCGTTGCCGATGTGCTCGACATAAATGCCACATTGCCCGTGAAGCGCAACTCTGCCCAGCCTATATGGGTGAATGTCAGCGTGCCGCGTGATGCCGCACCGGGCGTGTATGACGGAACCGTCACCGTGACGGCAGACGGTATGGCTGCGCCGCAGACTCTTCGTATGCAGCTGAAGGTGCTGGACCGCACTCTGCCAGAACCGCAGAAATGGCATCTGAATGTTGATCTCTGGCAGAATCCCTATTCTGTGGCACGTTACTACGGAGTGCCGCTCTGGAGCAAGGAGCACTTCGACGCCATGCGCCCGATAATGAAAATGATTGCCGATGCGGGACAATGGACCATTACGGCAAGCATCATGCACAAGCCGTGGAACGGACAGACGGAGGACCATTACGACAGTATGGTGACACGCATAAAGCATCTTGATGGCTCGTGGAGCTACGACTATGCCGTGTTCGACCGTTGGGTGGAGTTCATGAAGGACGATGTAGGCATCGACCGCCTCATCTGTTGCTACACAATGATACCGTGGGCTCTCAACTTCGACTACTACGACGAGGCCACCAACCGCATACAGTTTGTCGAGGCAAAGCCGGGCGATGTGGAATATGAGACTTACTGGTTGAATTTCCTCAAGGATTTCGCACGACACCTGAAGCTGAAGGGATGGTTCGACCGTACTGCCATCTCAATGGACGAACGTGACATGGAATCGATGCAGGCTGCAATAAAAATCATAAGAAAGGCCGACCCCGATTTCAAGATAAGTTTTTCGGGCAACTATCACGAAGAAATCCAGTCGGAAATTTATTATCTCTGCATCCCGTACGGACACAAGTATCCGGCGGATGTGCTGAAACAGCGCCGTGCAAAGGGACAGATAAGCACCTACTACACTTGCTGTACGGAACCGTTCCCCGGCACATTCTCTTTCTCCAACCCCGCCGAGGCAGCATGGATAGGCATTCATGCCGTGGCTGCCGACTACGACGGCTACCTGCGCTGGGCTGTGAACAGCTGGACGAAAGACCCTCTGCGCGACTCACGTTTCCGCACTTGGGCTGCCGGCGACACTTACAGTATATATCCCGGACCACGTTCGAGCATACGTTTTGAGCGTTTGGTCGAAGGATTGCAGTGTGCCGAGAAGATAACGCAACTGAGAAAAGAATATAAGAAGAATGGCAAAACGGCGCAACTGAAACGTTTGAACCGTGTCGTTGCAGAATTCGCTCCGTCATACGATGTGACTGAAAAGCGTGACGAGGCAGCTGGAATGGTGAAGAATCTTGAAAAGTTGCTCAACGAATAAAAACAAAAACCGGCAAGGAAGTCTTCTTTTCCTTGCCGGTTTTTTGCTTATTGTGAATAGTCGTGTTTTAACCTTTCGCTTTGACGGGACTTCTTATTTTATGTATTTGCGTCCGTTTATGATGTAAACACCTTTCTTCAAGGAACTTAGGTCGGTAGTTCCGAGGCAGGTGCCGTTGATGGAGTAGATGCGGTTGTCGTTCTTTCTGGTGTCGCATCTTGGCATGTCGTTGATGCCGTTTGTCTCGTCTGGGACAACGACCTTGACTTCATCAAGGAACAGACGACCGGCACTCACAAACTGGAGTCGGCCGGTTCCGATGCCCTCGAAGTCGGTGCTGAATGTATTCCACTTGCCTTCCTCCATTGTGAACGACTTCAGCAAATTGTTGTCATATATTACATTTACCACTTTTGCGTCGCCGATCCATGGCGCAGCCATGAAGGTAAGGCGTGCCTTGCCGTTTGCATGGAATGTCGGTGAATAGACTACGCTTTCCCATCCGGCAGAACCGAACTTCGCACAGCGGTCGGCTCCCTTGCAGGTGCGGCTTGTCCAGCCTGTAATGTCGGGGTTGAAGGTGGAGGTGGCGATGTTGCCGTTCCATTTGCCGTCGTTTCCTCCCGTGCCGTTGCAGTTGTCGAATGTCTCGTTCAGAAGCACCGTTCCTGCCGTCGGGGGTTGCCATGCGTTGCTCTCCTTGCAAAAACGGAATGACATTGTGCCGTCGCCGTTGTGTCGTATGTCCAGGAGTTTCTTGTTCATGAACTTTGTTCCGTCGGTGTTGTCGTTGAAAAGGGTGGCTGACGGGTAGGAGGTGTTGGTCAGACTGTCGTTGCCCTCGTATGGGAATACATCGTATGCCGCCTGGTAATAAGTCCATCCGTTTTCGTCGGCAAAGGCTTTTCCGGCGTGGATAGGGGAGTAACGCTGATGGTTCGCATCGTTGTTCACGATGTTTTTGTTCCATGCGCTCTGGTCGTAGTCGATGTGTGTGACAAGCAGGCCTGATCTCGGAATGAAATCATCCCATCCCGTTTTCTGACGGTTGTCGATGAAATAGAATTCATTGTGGTTATTGTCATTATACATGATGAAGGTTTCGCCTCCGGTGCTTTGGGGCTTTATCTTCTCAATGATGGTGTCGTTGCGCAGTTCGATGGGTTCTATCCATCCTGCAACCCACTTCTCATAACCCGTATATCCGGCGGGGCAGAACGAGTTTCCGTTATAGTTTCCTTGCGCCATCAGGTCCCATGTCTTCATGCCATAGCCATTGCCGTATGCCGTGTCATACAGGTCGGCGAAGCCAAGGCAGTGGGAAAACTCGTGGCAGATGGTGCCGATACCGCTTGTGGTTCCGTATGAATTGAGCTCGCATGCACATGCGTAGGTGTCGATAGTTGTGCCGTCGAGAACCAGAGACTTGCCGTAATCGCCGAGACTGAGGAAGAACATGTGCGGCCATATAGTGTTGCTGCCGCCACCGTTTGATTCGCCTCTGCCTGCATAGATGACGAATACCTGATCTACTTCACCGTCGCCGTTCCAGTCGTAGTCGGCGAAATTCACTTCGTCGTCGATTGCGAGACAGGCTTCGGCTATCATCGCTCCGGCACGGGCGTCATCGCTTGAACCGTCGCTATAGACGATGTTTTGTCCGTAGTAGGCGTAGTTCTTGCTTAGAGTTATGGGACCTACGACATCAAAGGTGAGATTGAAGAGTCCGTTGCTTTGGTCGCGGAAATAATCGTGGACGCTTCCACGGAACTTGTCCTCATTGAAGTTTTCGGCATTGGCCATCTTATTGTAAAAGGCGTTGTCGTATGCTTCATTGAACTTGCAGTCGGGGTATTGCACGAGAATGATGAGTCCTTTCTTGTCACCAATGTAGCTGTTGCCGACACCGGCAACACCTTTCTTGCTTATAGGGTTGAGCCTGGCTGCGTTATGACGGCTTTGCACCATGCGTTTCTGTTCGATTCGTGCTGATGAACGTAGCTTTTCCATATCGGCGACAGAATAGGTTCCTTCTGTATTCTGAATATAGCAAGTCCCTTTTTCATCCATGAAATAGCGCAGATGTTCGTCTCCGCATTGTTGTACGCGTACTTCCTTGCCGTTGTCAAGGCGTATTATTGACCACAGTCCGGGTTTTGCCGGCACAGCGAATGCCATTGTAGCCACGAGCAACAGATAATACAGGAGCAGTTTTCTCTTCATGATTTTTTCGAATGTTTATCAATATTATAAAAACGATTTGCAAATATACGGAAAAAATGTAACATCGTTTATGCCGAAACTGAAAATCTTTTCGTGGTTGGATGTTATTTTATTTCATTGGGTTATAGCTTTGTATAAAAGCTGATTTTGAAAGCGAATGGTGGTAACGATGAAATGATTGTGGCGGAAACAAATAAGCCGAGACAGATTCTTTCGAACAGTCTCGGCTCGTTTGTTATTTAAATTCGTTGCTTTCTATTATTCTGCAGTTGCAGTTTCTTCCTTTGTTTCAACAGGAGCTTCTGTTGCTTCTTCAACGGGAGCAGCTACTTCTGCGTTTTCAGCTACAACAATTACAGGCACCTTAACCTCAACTTCTTTGTGGAAGTGGATGGTAGCCTCGTAGTTGCCGACCTTCTTGATGTCGTGCATTGTGATGATCTTGCGGTCGATTTCGAATCCCTTCTTCTGAAGTTCTTCAGCTACGATGTTGGCGTTTACAGATCCGTATGTTACGCCTGTTGCGCTAACCTTAGCCTCGATAACAAGTTCTACACCGTTGAGAGATTCTGCCTTCTTCTCTGCTTCAGCCTTGAGTGCTGCAAGCTTGTGTGCCTGCTGCTTCAGATTCTCTGCAAGAACCTTCTTCGCTGATACAGAAGCGATAACACCTTTACCCGTTGGGATGAGGTAGTTACGGCCATAACCGCTCTTTACATTCACAATATCGTTCTTGTAACCCAAGCCGATAATATCTTCTTTAAGTATAATTTCCATAATTGCGATTCCTCCTTAAATTATTTCATCAAGTCTGTTACATAAGGAAGCAAGGCAATCTGACGTGCACGCTTAACAGCCTGTGCAACGCGACGCTGATACTTCAAAGATGTGCCTGTGATACGGCGTGGAAGGATTTTACCCTGCTCGTTTAAGAACTTCTTGAGGAATTCAGGATCCTTGTAGTCAATGTACTTGATGCCGCTCTTCTTGAAACGGCAATATTTCTTCTTGCGTGTGTCCACTGAAGGTGGAGTCAAAAAGCGAATTTCTGATTCTACTGCTGCCATAATTAAGCCTCCTCTGTTTTAGCGAATTTGTTACGTCTCTTCGCAGCATACTGTGCAGCATACTTGTCGAGTTTAACTGTCATGTAACGAATAACTTTCTCGTCGCGGCGATAGCCAGTTTCGAGAGTCTTAATAACTGTTGGCTCAGCCTTGAATTCCAACAGGCAATAGAATCCTGTGGACTTCTTCTGAATAGCATAAGCCATCTTCTTGAGTCCCCAAGCCTCTTCGTTCACAATCTCAGCACCATTGTCGGTGAGGAGCTTCTTGAACTTAGCGACCGTTTCCTTCATCTGTTCATCAGACAAAACGGGAG
>OLGE01000311.1_pt1 | contig 61265 bp, 53 predicted proteins | sample 1605151 | NCBI WGS metagenome assembly OLGE01 (sample SAMEA3888912, study PRJEB22519) | human gut metagenome | biome: human gut; feature: human-associated habitat; material: faeces | place: Denmark | collected 2010
AGTAACCTTTTCATTGTACTATCACTGGGAGCTTTCGTAAGCCCCGCCATAATCTCTGTCCTATTTGCCAAGGGATGATAATGTAAAAACTGTAATATTTCTATATCTATTGGCATATTCTTTATTTATTAATCGGCTCAAATTTACTCGTTTTTTGCCAATAATCGGGTTCGTTTGAGCCGATTTTGTGTATATTTAACGGGATTTTGGTCCGATTCGATGAAAACATCTTGGAGAATAGACGAAACGGAAAAGATAAAACCAAACTAATAAAACTTCACTATGGCGGCACTTGTCATGCAGGTGAATGGCTTCCAAATTCAAGGTAAGATATATATTGCTTTGGATGAAGGCTCTGATTACTACCGTATCTATGGAGAAAAGGATGGAACGACTAAAGAATATCATTATGATATTGCTTTTGATGAACTTGGTGATGTACTTGACTCAATGACAGAGACAGGAGGTATGACCAAGGAAGAATACCAAGCAAAGGTAAAGGACTTTTGTGGTACTTTACTTTGTGTTTTTGCGGTAGTTTGTTTTGTGTTTTTTGCGGCAATTTACTTTGTTCTTTTGCGGTAAATAGCATTTTAATATCCGTTTTCAAAACATTGCTGTCCGCTAAAACTTTTAGCTACGGGTTCCGCATAGAGGTGTACCTTCGGCACACCTCGTACGCATTAAATCGGTAATGTATTTTTCGAGTAAGTCTGCGAACGTTAAATTCTATGCAATTTGCTTGATAAAAGAATCTTACAACTTCCTCTATTTTTTTGCCGGACAGCATTTTTATTTGGCAAAAACAAAGATAACCAAAAGGGCTGATACTTCGTGAGAAATATCAGCCCTAAATTATTTTTTTAGAAAAAGTTTTACCGGACAGCAATAGATTTATTTGCCTGTTACTATCGTTGTCGTTTTCTTGTCCTTCGTTTTCGCATCAAATCTGTATGTGAAGCTCAGGTTCAGATAGTGGTGAATATAGTTTGCGGAGTACTCCTGGCGTTGGTAAGCGGAGTAATTGCTTCCATACCAGATGTCCTTGTTGAAGATGTCATCGGCAAACAGGCGCAGACGGCATTTGTTTTTGCAGAAGCTGTAGCTGACCGACGCCATCGACATGAGTTTGTGTCCGTTCATCGCTGATGTGGCGTAGCCCGACCGGTAGTCGTCCGACAGCTGCACGAAGAACTCGAACGATGCAATCTTTAGGTTCGCGCTTACGCCCACGCTGTTGAACAGCGGCGAGGTGTTGTACGAAGTGTCGTTGTAGCGGTAGCGGTTCCATTCCAGACGGTCGAAGAGCGAGAGCTGCAGCTTCTCCGTTTCGTACGATAACTCGAAGTTGTTGTCTATGCCCAGACGCTTCTGCTTGTTCAGTTCGGGCTGGGCGTCGGCAGCGTTGTTGTCTATGATGGTGAGGAAACCGTACGACTTCGCCGTCTCCAGTGCGAACTTGTTCATCAGCCGGAAGTAGAATCCTATGCCCTGGTCGTAGTTGAATCCGAACTTCCATGTGTCGCCGCCTTTCACGTTCGTCGGTTTCGACTCGTAAACGCCGGTAGCCGAGTTGTAGCTGTAGAGCGTGGCTACGGGATTGATGTCCTTGTTGTACGACGCGCTTACGCCCAGCACAATCTGCTTGCGCAGCCACATGCGGTGGTAGTTGTATGTCGTGGTGTGGCTGTGCGAGTTGCGCAGCAGCGGGTTGCCCGTGTATATCTGCAACGGGTCGATGGTGTTGCGGTAGCCGAGCGTGCTCACGAGTTCGGGCACTGAGGTGTTGTATGCGAAGGCTATGTCCATATTGCGCACGCGGCTCATCTTCCACTTCAGGAATATTGACGGCTCGTAGCTGTGGCTTGTGCGCACGGCTGTGGTGTCGAGCCTTCCGTAGAGGTAGTCGGCCTTTTCGCGATTGATGTTCCATCTGAACTTAGGCATGATCATCAGCGCCTTCACCGGCGTGATGGTCGATTTCACTGCCAGTTCGTTCTTCCATTTGTGCGTGAGGTTGCGCATGGTGTTCGCTGGGTCAGCCGTGGTAGGAGTGCCGTTGGCCACGTTCCGCTCGTCGGTGTCGCTGAAGAAGTCGCGGGCGATGCGTGTGCGCTGATAGCTCACGTTGTCGTAGATGTTGAAATATACTTTCTTGCCGAGCCAGTGCTCCAACGAAGCGCCGAGCAGCGTCTCCATGTCGTGGTCGCTGCGGTCGTAGTACTGCCACAGTGTTTCGTTGCGCTGTTCGCGCAGATACCCTACGTTGCGGTTGGTGTGCGTGTCCTCGTCCGTTCCGCTCAGGTTGGTGTAGCCCTGCAGCGTGAACGAACCTTTCTTTCCGATGAAGTGCTGCCACTCGTATGAGATGTTGAGTCCGCGTTTCTGCTGCTCGCTCGACTCGTAGTTGCGGTTGCGTGTGATGAGTCGGTCGTAGAGAGCGTCGCCGGGCTTTGCCGCAAGAGCCTCGTTCAGCGAGTGGTAGGCAAACTGGTCGGGTTGGTAGCCGTACGATGCCGACCTCTCCTCGTACGATTTGCGAGCCTTCTCGTATGTGGCTTTCACCTTCACGTTGATGGTGTTGATGGAGTCTGCGTAGGCAAAGAGCCGTGCCTCCATCTGAGGTTTGAGGTTGTGCTTATAGCGGTAGCTGTCTTTTATGGCGAACGTGTGCTCCTTGTTCGGGAAGAAAGTCTCGGTCGATTGTCCGCCCGTGTTCCATCCGTCGCTGTGTCCCATGTTGGCACTTATGTTGAAGCTGTTGCCCGTGTATTGCTGCGTGCCCTTCGTCTGCCAGTTGTGCTGGTAGTTGTACGAGCCATACTGGCTCTTGCCGTCGCCGTCGATGTTGCGGTTCATGGTCGAGTTCATCGTCTTGTCAACGTAGCGGTTGGTGTTGTTGGCCTGGGCATACACCATCTGCGGGTCGTGGTCGCTCAGCCGGCTTGCGGTGAGAGCTGCGCTGTAGCGTTTCTTGGTCTGGTATTGGGCGGCGATGTCGCCATACCACTTGTCGAGGAATCCCGGCTTCACCTGTATGTCGAGCACATGATCCTCCTCGCCCTCGTCCTTGCCCGTGTGTCGCGCCAGTTCCGACTTGCGGTCGTACATCTTCAGCTTGTCAGCCACATCTGCCGGCAACTGTCCCAGAATCTGGTCGCCGCCGAACATGTCCTTGCCGTTCATCATCAGCCTGATGGGTTTGTCGTTCCAGAACAGCTTTCCGTCGCGTCGCTCCACGCCCGGCAGTTTCTTGATGAGTTCGTCGAGGCGTGCGCCCTCCTTCAGCTTGAAGGCCTCGGGGTTGAACACTATGGTGTCGCCACGCATAGTGATGCGCGGCACCTTCGCCGTCACCTCCACCTCCTGCAGCATGAGCGCCGTGGGCTGCAGCCTTATTGTGCCAAGGTCGGTGGTGTCGTTCACCTCAGAACCGTATGCATAGTCCACCTTGCGCGAGTTCTTGTAGCCTATCATGCTGAACGTGAACATTATGCGACCCTCCTGGCTGATGTCGAGCTTGAAGCAGCCGGTGCTGTCGGTCTCCGCCGAGTTCTGTATCGACCATCCCGGCTGCGGGTTTATCTCGCTTTGCACTGTTGCTCCGATGAGAATCTCGCCCGTCTCGGCGTTTACGATCTTTCCCTTGAACGTGTCTGCTGTGCACACCGCCGACTGTACGAGGCAGAGCAGCAGTGCTGCAAAAATTTTCTTGAGTGCGTTTTCCATAAACCGTGTGTTTTTATTTTGTTCGTGCAAATAGCTTAATCCTTTTGGAGGATGGCTCTTGCTTGACCAATGCTTGTTGGAATACGAATGGTTACGATGCTGCAAATGTAAGTATTTTGCTCCAATTGGAATCCTCTTTCGTAACATTTTTCTCTTATAACAAGCTTATTCCTGTCTAATGGCCGATTTGGGTTAAAGAAAGACATGCTGTTTATATGCTGCGCAATGAGCTGATGTGCAACTTTTTGCTTCCTTCATGCGTCAAACTGTCAAAGAGACTTATTGTATTGAAAAAAACAAAAGAACGAATTATGATTTTATCAACAACTCCTACCCTTGAGGGGCATCCCATCCGTGAGTACCGCGGAGTGGTGACTGGCGAGACCATTGTCGGCGCCAATGTTTTTAAGGACTTTATGGCAGGCATACGCGATTTCTTCGGCGGCCGCAGCGGCACTTACGAGAAGGTGCTGCGTGATGCCAAGGAGACTGCTATGAGCGAGATGGCTGAGCGTGCCGAAGCGATGGGCTGCAACGCTGTTGTGGGCATCGACATCGACTACGAGACTGTCGGCGAGCATGGGTCGATGCTTATGGTGACATGCAGCGGTACGGCTGTGGTTATATGAGTGGTCCGTTGTCTTGCTTTTGGCTGCGCGGCTTGCAGTGGGTTTCGCATAGAGGTCTATCTTCGGCACACCCCGTGCGCATAATGAAGATGCTTGCGAAAAGATAGGAGGTCGAGCGTCCCGCTCGACAACACCACCCAAGCCAATTCATAATTCATAATAAAGAATTCATAATTGGCAGATTTGCGCAGTGTTGTCGAGCGGGACGCTCGACCTCCTATTCTTTTTACTTTTTTACTCTTTTACCTTTTTACTCTTAAAAAAACAAGGCTTCTTTGCTCTTTAAAGAAGGCTTCTTTACATACGAAACAAGGCTTGTTTGCGGTGCAAACAAGCCTCGTTTCGTGTCCTGGTGTAATGTGTTGGTAATCAAGGAGGTGGGAGCGTGGTTTCGGGGCAGTGCCGCTTGCCGTCCTTTTGACGGCTGTTTCCTGCCCTTGTTGCGGCTTTTTCCCTTCTGTGGTCTGCCTATTTCTTTTCTTTGTTCTTTTTCTTCTTCGTTTCCGTCGCGGGCTTTTCCTCCACGGCTTTGGGCTGCAGCAGTGAGTTGTAGCGGTCGGGGTCGTTGAGGAGGCGTACGGCTTCTGCCATCTGTTTGTCGTGGCGCAGTGAGTTTTCGATGCTTCCTCCTTCGAAGTAGTAGGCTGAAATGATGTCGGCGGTGAGCATTTCCTTTATCTTCTGCTTGTTGTATGGGTAGTCGAGGTCTTTGGCTATGTTGTGCTTCAGCTTCTTCTTCAGTGCTTCAAACTCTTCTTTCGCATCGTCGTAATAGCCTTCGAAGCGTGCCAGTTTCTCGAGGTCCATGAGATATTTCTCGCTCACCTGGTCGTAGGTGAATCCGCTGTCTATCACCTTCTGCTTGAACTTCTCGTAGTCCTCGTCGCTGAGTTCAAATTCCGATGGCTTGGCTATGGTGGGGTGCGAGGCCATGTACTCTATCTCGTAGTTGAGCATTATGTCGGTGGTATCGACGCGTTCCAGGTAGAAGGCTATGTTGGGCAGCGAATCGGGCAGCACTTCTATGTCGGGTTTTATGCCTCCTCCGTCGCGCACTATGCGTCCTGCCGCCGTGCGGAATTCGTGTGTCAGCGAGTCAGCCACATGCTCGGTGTAGCCTCCGCGTGCGTGGCGGTAGTTTATTGCCTGTATGCATCTGCCGCTTGGTATGTAATATTTCGCTGTCGTCAGCTTCAGGTTGCCGTTGAATGGCAGCGGTATGTTCGGCACCTGCACGAGTCCTTTGCCGTAGGTGCGTGTTCCCATCACCACGGCGCGGTCGAGGTCTTGCAGTGCTCCGCTTGTTATTTCGCTTGAACTTGCGGTGCCTTCGTTCACGAGCACCACTATCGGCATCACCGTGTCTATGGGTTCGACGGTGGTCTTGTAGGTGTTGTTGGCGTTCTGTATCTTGCCTTTCATGTTGAGCAGTGTCACGCCTTTGGGCAGGAACATGTTGAGTATCGACACTGCTTCCTGCACCGAGCCTCCTCCGTTGTTGCGCAGGTCGAGCACGAGTGCCTTCGCGCCCTGCTTCTTAAGGTCGATGAATGCGCGTCGCACGTCCTTTGCGCTGCCTTCCACGAACTGGTTGAAGTTGATGTAGCCTATCCCTCCCGGCTGCATTCCGTAGTATGGCAGGTAGGGCAGCTGTATCGCCTTGCGCTCTATCTTGAATGTCATGCGCTTGCCGGTGGACGGCCGCAGCACCTTGAGCACCATTGTCGTGCCGGCGTCTCCGCGCAGATGGTCGCTCACATAGCTTGTCGTCTTGCCTTCCATCGACTCTCCGTCGATGCTCAGTATGACGTCGCCCTTCTTCAGTCCAGCCTCGGCGGCGGGCAGTCCGCCGTATGGCTCGTTTATGACTGCGCTCTTGCGTGTGAAGCTGTAGCTTATTATGGCTCCTATTCCGGCGTATTTTCCTGTGAGCATCTCCTTCATCTTGCTTGCTTTCTCCTCCGGGTAATACTCCGTGTAGGGGTCGAGGCTGCTCAGCATCGCCTTTATCGCCGTGCCCACCACCTCATCGGCGTTGAGCGTATCGACATACATGAGGTCGAGATTCTTGTAGATGGAGTTGAACACGTCAAGGTTTTTCGCCACCTTGAAATTGTGGTCGCTGCCGTTCTGGGCTGCCGTCATCATCGCGAACAGCATCATTGTGCATATCAACAGTTTTCGCATATTCTGAAATTCACTTGTCTTCGTGGGTTCTACAATACATATATAATGTGGAAGCACTGCCGCGCTCCTATGCCGGCGGGGCGTGCCGGCTGTGCTGTCGTTGTGCGTCATCAGCACTGCAAAAGTACTATTTAAAGCTCGTAAAACGCCCGTTTTGTCTCGTTTTTTATCGATTTTTGCACAAAAATCGAAATTTTCTTCAAAAAAGTTTGGCGGAAACGAAAAAGTGTATTACCTTTGCAATCGCAAATCAGAAATGACTTGCTCAGCAAATGCTTCAATAGCTCAGTTGGTTAGAGCACCTGACTGTTAATCAGGGGGTCGTTGGTTCAAGCCCATCTTGAAGCGCACAAAAAGGAATTACTCTTCTGAGTGATTCCTTTTTTGCTTTCCTTCACTTCCATGCCGTGCCCTGCACCGCAACTCCCGAAAGCTTCCCTGTCGCCCGCCGGCGTGCCGCCAATGTGCCCGAAAAAGCATGGACCGGACGCCCGGAAATGAAAAAATAACGGGTATTTCTGACATTTTCCGGCAAAAGTCTTTTGGTGTATGATTTTATTTTATATCTTTGCGAAATATTATTAAAGTGAAATCTTTACAGCGGATACGGCTTCTGACAATGAACAAAGGCAATATATTATATAAGGTGTATCACCTCTATGCCGACGGTTTCCGTAGCATGACCGTCGGAAAGGTGCTGTGGACAGTGATAATAATAAAGCTGTTCGTCATCTTCTTCGTGCTGAAGCTGTTCTTCTTCCCCGATGTGCTGAAGCAGAAGGCGGAGGGCGGCGACAAGGCGTCGTATGTCGCCGGCGAGCTTATCTCGCGCTGACGCCACACGCCAGAAACCTGAAAAGAGACATTTACCCTGCATCCCCGTGCCATAACGGGGCAATACCTAACCAAATAAAACTCAGATACAATGACACATCTATTGGCTATCGACCCAACACTCATCGACTGGTCGCGGGCGCAGTTCGCCCTCACCGCCATCTATCACTGGCTGTTCGTACCGCTCACGCTGGGTCTTGCGCTCATCATGGGCATCATGGAAACGTGCTATTATCGCACAGGTAAGCAATTCTGGAAGGACACTGCCATCTTCTGGCAGCGGCTCTTCGGCGTGAACTTCGCCATGGGTGTGGCGACGGGAATAATCCTTGAGTTTGAATTCGGCACCAACTGGAGCAACTACTCGTGGTTCGTGGGCGACATCTTCGGTGCGCCCCTTGCCGTCGAGGGCATTGTGGCGTTCTTCATGGAGAGCACCTTCGTCGCCGTGATGTACTTCGGCTGGCAGAAAGTGTCGCGCGGATTCCACCTCGCCTCCACATGGCTCACCGGACTCGGAGCCACCATTTCGGCATGGTGGATACTCGTCGCCAACGCATGGATGCAGTATCCCGTGGGCTGCGAGTTCAATCCCGACACCGTGCGCAACGAGATGACAAGCTTTGCCGAGGTTGCCCTCTCGCCGTTCGCCATCGACAAGTTCTTCCATACAGTCACTTCCGCATGGGTGGTAGGCGCCGTCTTCGTGTGTGCGGTGAGCTGCTGGTATCTGTTGAAGCGTCGCGAGCAGGAGATGGCACGCCAGAGCATAAAGATAGCAAGCATCGTCGGCATAGCATCCGCATTGCTGACAATGGCCACGGGCGACTTCTCTGCCGTGAAAGTGGCTGAGACACAGCCCATGAAGCTTGCCGCAATGGAGGCGTTGTACGACGGCGGCGAAGGCGTGGCACTCACTGCCGTGGCTGCTGTCAATCCTTTTGAGCAGCCCGACTATGCCAAGGGCGGCGAAGCACCGCTGCGCATTGCCGTGCCAAAGGGTCTGTCGCTGCTCGCCACACATACGCCCGACGGTTTCGTACCAGGCGTGAACGACATCCTAAACGGCTACACACGCCCCGACGGCAAGCGCGAACTCTCTGCCGAAGAGAAGATGGAGCGCGGACGCAGAGCCATCGCCACACTCGCCGAATACCGCAAACTGAAGGCTGCCGACGCTTCCGACAGGCGTCTGCCGGAACTCGTCGCACAGCTGAAGGCAGACATGCCCTACTTCGGCTACGGCTACATCAAGGACCGTGCGGAACTCGTGCCTTACATTCCCATCAACTTCTACGCCTTCCGTGTAATGGTGGGCGTCGGCACACTGCTCATGCTTTTCTTCCTCGTCATCGGACATATAGCGTGGCGCAAGGACATCACCGCATCGCGTCGCTGGCTTCACTGGGCAGCACTCGCCATGCTTCCGCTCACCTATGTGGCGAGCGAAGCCGGATGGATCGTGGCTGAACTCGGCAGACAGCCGTGGGCTATCCAGGACATGATGCCCACCGTGGCAGCCGTTTCCGACCTGCGTTCGGGCAGCGTGGCACTCACTTTCTTCCTCTTCCTCGTGCTGTTCACTGTGCTTCTGGTGGCGGAAGTGAAGATAATGTGCAACGTGATAAAGAATTACAACCTTAAATAAAAAACATGACCTCCGCATGGGTGCGAAGCGACGAAATGCGCTTCTGGACTTGCGGACCTAAAAAAAATACGTTATGACTTACGACTTTCTGCAACAATATTGGTGGTTTGTTGTCTCACTTCTCGGAGCACTTCTCGTGTTCCTGCTCTTCGTACAGGGCGCAAACTCAATGGTTTACAGTCTCGGCAGAACCGAAGAAGGGCAGCGCAAGGTGCTCGAATCGACCGGACGCAAATGGGAAATCACCTTCACCACGCTTGTTACTTTCGGCGGAGCGTTCTTCGCCTCGTTCCCGTTGTTCTACAGCACCAGTTTCGGCGGAGCCTACTGGCTGTGGATGATAATCCTCTTCTCGTTCGTGCTGCAAGCCGTCAGCTACGAGTTCCAGCTGAAGAAAGGCAACCTTCTGGGTACGCGCACCTACCGTTGGTTCCTCATTCTCAACGGCATCGTGGGTCCGCTGCTCCTTGGCGGCGCCGTCGCCACATTCTTCAACGGCTCCAACTTCATCGTGGAGAAGGCTTCGCTCACCGACATCGGTGCGCCCGTCATCAGCCGTTGGGCTAATGCTTCGGCAGGACTCGACGCCCTGTCCGACCCGTGGAACCTCATATTCGGACTCGCCGTGATGTTCCTCGCACGCATACTCGGCACGCTTTATATCATGAACAACGTGGAAGACGAAGACATACGGTCGCGCGCCAGCGTGCGCCTCGTGGGTGTCACGGTGCCGTTCCTGATGCTTTTCATCGCCTTCTTCGTGCGTCTTCTGCTGAAGGACGGCTATGCCGTCTGCCAGACGACGGGACTCATCGTCATGGAACCGATGAAATACCTGCACAACTACCTCGACATGCCGCTCCTCGCAGTACTCACCCTTGCCGGAGTGGTGCTCCTGCTCTATGGCGTAGTGCGCACCATCGTGAGCAAGACATACGTCAAGGGCATCTGGCCGGCAGGTATCGGCGTGGTCATGGTGGTGCTTTCCATGCTGCTTGTGGCTGGACTCGGCGGCACGGCATACTATCCTTCCAACGCCGACTTGCAGAGTTCGCTCACCATCGCCAACAGTTGCAGCAGCGAGTTCACCCTCCGCACCATGTTCTATGTGTCGCTTCTCGTGCCCTTTGTCTTCGCCTACATAGCCTATGTGTGGCGTGTGATGGACAGGAAATGAGCGTGAACCTATAGAAAAGGACTTCAAACGAAAGACAAAACATAACCATGAGCTTGACATTCAACCTGCTTAATGCACGCGGCGCAGAACTTGCCGCCGGGAGCGAGAAGATAATGAGCGTGACCGACATCGCATGCATCGGACTGGTGGGAGTGGCTTATTTCGCCTTCTTCTTCATGCTTCTGCGCTACATCCTCATTCCACGCATAGCCAAGGCGAGGCCCGGAGGAAACCAAGGCGGATGGGACTGGGTGGAGAGCCACCTCTCCGCCATGTTCTGCGTAGTGTGGTTTTATGGTTTCATCACCTATTTCATCGGGACATTCGTAGGCGAGGTTGCCGACAATTGGGCGCACTCCCTGCTGTCGGTCGTGCCTATGGCGATAATCCATGCCACGGAGATGTTTGTGGGACAGAGCGACATCAGCGCCATACACAGCGACCGCCATGAGAGCGTCTATTTCATGATGCTCTTTGATACGAGCCATTTCTTCGCCATCGTGGTGAGCATGTTGTTCGTGTTCAAGCACCTCGGATTCTACATAGCATCAAAGTACAAGTTGGGTCTGGAGTCGAAAAAGAAGTGCCGTTACGACAATATCTACCTCTTTTGGGGCGTGAACGACGCCTCGTTGCAGTTGGCACGCAGCACGATAAAGCACGAAAATGAGCACGGTGCAAGTCACCTCGTCGTGTTCGTGAAGACCCCGTTGGAGGACAACGACGGCAACCAGCGCATCGGTTTCGGGCGTCTCCTTAACTTCATTTCGCTTAAGGACCGTGAACTGAACAAACTCGACAGCCTCGAAAGTTCCATCGTTATAAGCACCTTCCACAAACTCTCCACGCTCGAAACCAGCGGCGATGACGCAGAAAAGACCGACATACTGCGCGGCAGACTGAAGCTGAGGACGCTCGCAAGGCTCATAGACCGTCTGCCCGACGCAGCCGGGAACGGCGGCAGGGAAGGGCTTCACATATTCTTCCTGGGCGAAGATCGCGATGCAAACATCAATGCCACCATCAACATTCTCAAGGACAGCACCATCGCCGGAAAGTGTGTGAACATCTATTGCCAGACGCGTCGCAACTCGAAATCGACATGGATGGAGCACTACGACCTGCTCCATCCTGCCGAACATACCAAGATTCATATCATCGACACGGCATATCTCTCGGTGATGCAGCTGAAGTCGGATGTGGAACAGCATCCCGTGAAGTTCGTGTCGTGGGACACTGCGAAAGGCATTCCTACAACAACGTTCTCAAGTCTCATCATAGGTTTCAACGAGACAGGACTTGAAAGTCTGAAATTCCTGTACGAATTCGGTACGTTTGTCGATGAGGACGGTCACCGTCTGCCATGCGCCTGCACCGTGATGGACAACAGAATGGACAGCATCGCCGCAGGCTTCTACACCAAGGCTCCTGCAATGAAGAGCCGCAAGGAGGTGAGTCTGCTCAGCTGCGGAGTGAACGACGGACTCTATTGGCAGACCCTTGCGCAGCAGATAGCTTCGCTCAACTATGTGGTGATAGCTGCCGGCAACGACAATCTCGGCATAAACGCAGCCACGGATATATGCAACATGGCGTACAGGGCGCAGCAGCGGGATGCAACGACAAGGCTCACCGTCTTCGTGCGGGTTTACGACACGGGCAACCAGCACCGTCTTCAGAAAGTGGCCGACGACACAAACCGTCTCTACGCCGACCGCAACATTGCCATACGGCTATTCGGTTGCACGGACGAAATGTTCACTTTCAGCATGATTATAGACGACGAAACGCTGCGTTCTGCCAAGATCTACAACAAGACATACGCTATGGCAAGCGGCGGACTCGCCGATTCCGACGCCGACATTGATGAAGTATGGCAGCGCACGCTCGGCATAAAGCATCACACGGGCAGCTACTCGCTGGCTGAAATAGACGAGATAGAGCGTAAGCGCAACCAGAATTTCTGCAATTGCCTGCATAAGGCCACCAAGAACGAGATACTCCGACTCTGCCGGCAGTCTGACAATCCGTCCGTGGAGATGCTTACACGCCTCGCACAAATGGAGCATGAGCGGTGGGTGGCATACTCCGTTCTCAACGGATGGCAGCGTCTTTCGCCCGAAAAGGCGCAGGAAAGTGGCGTGACCAAGGACACGACACACCGCCTGCATGCCGACATCTGCCCCTGGGAGGAGATACGCTCGTGGGACAAGGCGGCACAGGAGACGGCGCGCAACTACGACTATGCCGTGGTGAAGACCTCCATAATGCTCGGAAAGGCACCTGTTCCTGCCGACCGATGACGCCACCGACAAGGCGGCACGGCGGCTTGCCTCACGGCTACTTTTAACACCAAAAGCAAGAAAACTATGGACAAGAACAATTACAGACCGGCTCCGATGGATACCAGGGACATACGGCTCACACCCGAACTGGAATCTCTTGTGGAGTATATGTCGCGGAATGTGCATGAAGTATGGGCTGCCACACGCATGGCACAAGGCTGGACCTACGGCGTGAAACGCGACGATGCCGAAAAGAAACACCCATGCCTCGTTCCCTACGACGAACTCAGCGAGGACGAAAAGACCTTCGACCGCAACACCTCTGTTGAGACGGTAAAACTGATTCTGAAGCTCGGTTTCAAAATCAGCAAGACCTGAACCGCCGGCATCGTCTGCCGGGTCTGGGCGGATTCTGTCCCTTTCTGCCTGACGATAGACTTGCTGCAAGACAGCAGACAGAAAGTGGAAGGGGAAAAGGCGGGACGGTGTGTGGTTTCGCTTGCTGCTCGATACTGATTTTCAACGACTTTTATTGCTTTTCCAAACAAGGCTTCTTTTGTCTCAAAAGAAGCCTTGTTTGCGTTTGAAAGAAGCCTTGTTTGGAGACAAAAGAAGCCTTGTTTTTTTTAAAAGTAAAAAGGTGAAAAAGTAAAGAAGTAAAAAGACTTGTTTAAGAGTAAAAAGGTGAAAAAGTAAAGAAGTAAAAAGGCTGTTTAAAAGTAAAAGGGTGAAAGAGTAAAAAAGTAAAAAGGCTGTTTAAAAGTAAGAAGGTAAAAAAACAGGATGTCGAGCGTCCCGCTTCGCGGAATCTGTAGCTAAAAGTTTACTGGACAGCCTTGTTTGAAAAGCAGTGGAAATGCGGTTGTTTGGCAACGGCTTTGAAGCCTTTGCCGGGCGGCACTGGATGAGGGCGTTATGGGAGGCGTTTTGGCGACTGCTTGCCGGCATTCCGGCGGCGATGAAGCGGCGGTTTCGTCAGCTTTCTTTCTGCCGGTAGTTCACCGGCGACATCCCCACCTGCTTCTTGAAGAACGTGCCGAAGGCTGAGGCGTTGGGGAAATTCAGGCTGTCGGCTATTTCCTTGATGCTTCTGTCGGTGGTGGTAATCAGTGAAATGGCCTTTTTCGTTATTGCCTTGAACACCAGTTGCTGCACGCTGCTGCCCGACATCTGCTTTACGAGCGTGGTGAGATATTTCGGCGAGAGGCACAGCCGGTCGGCGTAGAAGCGCACGCCGCGCTCCCGAGTGTAGTATTGGTCGATGAGCTGCATGAGCTGCATGTAGGTCTCAAGCTTGCGGTTCGGCGCGTTGTCGCCGTCCTTCGACATTTCGCGGAAGATGCTGCACAGCCGGTAAGTGAGCGAGAGTAGCAGCAGGCGCCGCTCGTTGGCGGCGAAGACGTTGTTGTCGCTGTTGCCCACGGCAAGCAGTTCGGAGTATTTTGTCAGCTCGTCCTCGTGCCCGGTGTGCATCACCCAGCACGCTCTCGGATTGAGAAACTCTACGAACCGCATCCCGACGACGGTGCTGCCGAGTATGTCGCGGATGGAATCGACGCGGTAGAGTATTATCACAACGGAGCAGTCGGCACTGCAATCTGCCACCGAGAAGCACACGCCGTGCGAGAGAAACGCCGTCTCGCCGGTGTTCACTTCATAGTCCATGCCCTTGCAACAGAGCGTGAATCTGCCCGATGTGCACACGATGATGCCCACATCGGCAATGCGGAAGCGGTCGAAAAAGGCTTCCGGGAAAGAGTTTATGTTGCCGCACGAACAGCAGATGTCCTCATTGTCGGCAATCTGCTGTTCGAGTATGTCAATGCCATTCTTATTGTTTTTCATTGCTGCTGCCGTATGTTGGTGGCGAAGATAGTGAAAAAATATTGAATGGCAAAGTTTTTTAAGTCTGTAACTTCGGTTCTGTCACGCCTTTTCCCGTGTCGGGTGGGATACTGCCGCCGGCGGAATCGGTTGTTTCCTTGCTTCCGTCGTCCGGCTCTTGGCTTAGTAATTGACGAATCCTTCCCTCGTGTCCTTCGATATATCCCTCTTCGGCCACGGCACGACGAGCATCAGTCCGGCGAGTATGAGGCAGGCATATATCGTCCATCCCGACATCTCTTTTATCGCCGACAGCGTGGCTTGCACCTGCACTTTGCCTTTTGCCGACATCGCCGCCATGTTCTGCGCCTCGGTCTCGCTCTTGCCTTGGTATTGCATTCCGCGTGCGGTCTGGTCGTAGGTGAGTGCCGTTTCGGCGTTGGTGCGGTCGTAGTCGTGGGCGTATCGTGTGATGTAGTATTGCTGTCGGTGCTGTAACACCACTTGGTAAAGTGCCGAACCTATGCCCGGTGCTATCACCATACGCACTGTCAGCATGATGCACACCCATGTGGAGAGCAGCTTGTAAGGCATGCGCTGGTTGGCATACACGGCTATGAGCGAGTAGAGCAGCATCATTCCCGTGGCGCGTATTACTACGGGCCACTTCATACGCTCCAACATTCCTGCCGTCTGCACCTCGAAATACATGAACAGCGAGGCGGCGGCTATCAGCACAAAACCGAGGGCGAAGAACCATTTGAAGTGTACGCCCTTGCTGTTGAGTATGAGTATTGTCACCAATCCTATGAAGTAGCCCAGCAGAACCCAGTTGCCGAGTGCTGCCACCTGTATCTGGTCGGTCTTCATTCCCACGCCCACGAAGATATTGACGAGCATGGAACTGGAGTTGCACACCATCAGTCCGATGAAGAGAAGTATGCCGCCCTGGATGCTGCGCGACTTGAACGCCTTGAGCATGAAGTATGGCGAGCGGCGGGTCTTCTCAAGATAGATGAACAGAAGGGTCGTCGCCACGCATATAACTGTGGCCCAGCGTATGGAGGAGTCGTCATACCAGTCATACACCTTGCCATAGACCATCACATAGATGAACGAGCAGCACATCAGGCAGAACACCACTACGTTGCCGAATTTTGAGAACGACAGTGGGCAACGTTTCGTGGGATAGGGGTTGTAGGGCATGCACACAAGGGTGATGAGCAGTGCCACGAGTATCGCGCCAAGCATGGCATAGTAAACCATCTGCCACTGGTAGTTGTAGGCGAACCATGCCGTTATCCATGTACCGATTTGTCCGAGGAGCATGAAGAAGAAGTAGATTATGGGTTGGCTGGCCTTCTTCTCCGTGTCGAGCGCGTCCCATCCCGCCTCGTCCGTTGGTTCGTTGCCCGGCGTCACGTTGCGCGTAGCCTCGATGCCGAAGCCGTATTTTATGAGCGTGAAGAGGTTGCACATGAGCAGTGTCTGCCTCACGAAGCCCATTATGAGGCTGTTGAGGGCAAGGATGAAGAGGCTGTCGGTGTTGGCGCATATATAGCTTTGCACGGCGAGAAGCGAGAATCCCACAAGACTCATCATCTTCTGACGGCGCACACTCACCAAGGCGTAGAAGAAAGGCGAGAACGCCGCCATGCCTATGGAGGTGACGAAGCTTATGAACGCTATGTGTTCCGACTGGATGCCAAGCCCTCCCACCATCTCACTGCTGTTCACGGTGTAGGCACCACTCACCGTCATTATAGGTATGAAAAGTATGACGAGGAAAGCTATGCCAAGGGGCTTTGGCACCCAGTTATAGAACGGAAAATTCTTAGGCAGATGCTCCGGCACTGCCGTATATATCTCTGCTTGTGTCATTTCTTAAGTTGGACCTTTACAACGACCATCATTCCGGCAGCCAACTTCTCGTTGTCTTCCTTGCTTATTCCTTCAAATTCGATGCGGACGGGCACACGCTGCTGTATCTTTACGAAGTTGCCGGCGGAGTTGTCGGTTGGTACGAGTGAGTATTTTGAACCTGTTGCGCCCGAAATGGCAGTGATTTTGCCTTCAAACTCCTTGTCCTTGAAAGCATCGACAGTCATTATCACCTTCTGTCCCACATACAGTTTCTCCACTTGCGTCTCTTTGTAGTTTGCTATCACCCACTTCTGGGTGTCGGGCATAATGTAGGTTATGGTCTGTCCGGCATTTACTGCCTGTCCTTCCTCAAGCGTGCGGCGTCCGAGTTTGCCGTCGCATGGGGCGGTGACGACGCAGTACGAGAGGTTGAGCTTTGCCATTTCCAGGGCTGCCTGGGCGCGTTCTATGGCTGCTGCGGTGTTCTTCTTGCGTGTCTGCACCTCGTTCACGCCCGAATAGGCGGCTTTCTGCTGGCGGCGTGCGGCGTCGAGTTTCTTCTTTGTGGCGTTGTATTCGGTCTCTATCTGTTCGAGTTGTATGGGTGTTGCGGCGTTGCGTGCCACGAGGTTCTGGTAACGCTGGCGGTCTTTCTCAAGTTTGGCAAGACGTATTTCTATCTCTGCGATTGATGCTTCATACACTGTTGCCGATGTCTGCGTGGTCTGCAACGAAGCATCTACTACGTTGGCTCCTGCCATTGCATCTTTGAGTGCTGCTTCAGCTTCCATCACACGGATGCGGTATTCACGGTCGTCGAGCACAAGAAGTGTGTCGCCTTTCTTCACATCCTGGTGCTCCTTGAAGTATATTTTCCTTATGTATCCCGAAGCACGCATGTTTACCGGTGAGATGTACTGCTCCACCTGGGCGTCGTCGCTCTTCTCGTTCGACTTGTAATCCATGAACAGACAGGCGATTTTCACTATGCCCCAAACGAGGATTGCCACACCGATGAGACTTACCAGAATCTGGCGTATGCGCTGGCGTTTAAGCTGTTTGGCGGTCACTTCGTGCGACGACTGTGTTGCAGCGTCGTTGTTGTTTATGTTGTTATTGTTTGTTTCCATTTCCGTTTTTTGTTTTAATGATTTGTATTGTGGTCTTTGGGGTGCGGCTGGGGTGTGTTGTGCGGCTGGCGTCGGTGCTCCGTGCCGTGCCGGTTCACTTCATGAGCTTTTCCAGTTGTCCCGTCAGTTTCAGCAGCGTCAGGTTCGACACCTGATAGTTGAAGTGCGCCGTTAGGTAGTTGTTCTGTGCGTCGCTCATGCTCATCTCGTCCTGCAGCACTTCCGTCATCGAGGCTATTCCTTCGCGGTAGCGGTCGCTTGTCACCTTATACACATCCTCGGCAAGCAGATAGTTGTCGCGCTGTTTGCTGAAATTGCGCTGGTTGTTGGCGAGGTCGTTCACGGCGTTGGCATACTGGGTCTGCATGCCTTTCAGTGCATTCTCGTACGACAGGCGGGCGTTGTCTATATCCACCTGCGCCTTTCTTATCTTCGAACGCTTCTCGAAACCGTCGAACACGGGTATGCGCAGCGACAGACCGATGCCGTTCGACTTGTACCAATGGCTCGATTCACCCGACTGGAACCAGTTCTTGAATCTGTCGGTGAAAGCCGTGTAGGTCCAGTTGCCGGTGAGTGCAAGCGTGGGCAGGTAGCCGTCCTTGGCGAGTTTCTTCTTCTGTTCCGCCAGATTCTGCTGCGTGCGCAGCAGTTGCAGCTCGTAAAGGTTCTCGTTAAGCCCCGTGAGTGCGGCGAGGTCTGTCCGTTCGATGTCGGCTTTCTCCACGGCTATGTCCTTGTCGGCGGGGTAGTCGATGATGTATTTCAGCATGTTGTACTGCTGTGTGAGCATCGCCTTGGCGTTGTCGTACTGCACGCTGAGGTTCTCCAGATTCACGCTTACACGCTTCACGTCCACGCTCAGTGCCATGTCGTTGTCGTGAAAGGCCTGTGTGATGTCGCGCAGCTCTTCGAGTCGTTTTATGTTGTCCTTGATTATTCCTATCTGCTCCTCGGTGTTCTGCGCCAGATAGTACATCTTGCTTATCTGCACAATCAGGTCTTCCTTTGCCTTGGCGTACGACAGCGTGTTGAGGCGGTCGAGTGTCTTCGAGATGCTCAGTGCGGTGAGTGCTGTCTGGCTGTAGAGCGGCATTTGCAGCTGTATGCTTGCCGACGAGTTGTATTGCAGTGTCTTTGTGACATTGTAAGGTTTGCCGTATGCACTGCCGTCGGTCACCGATACGGGAGGGGTGAAGTTGTCGTTAAGTCCCGCACCGATGTTTATCTGCGGCAGAAGTCGGGCGCGGTTTTCACTGATGTTGTGCTTGCCTTTAAGCACATTGCCCTCGTAAGTCTTCAAGTCAAGGTTTCGCTCGATGCCCATTTGCAGGCACCGCCCCAACGACAGCGTCTCCTGCGCCATTGAAACGGCGGCAAGGAAGGTCAGGGAAAATGTGAACAATGTTTTTTTCATACCTATAATAATGTTACGGCTGCAAAGTTACTGACTTGTCACCGTATAGGTGTATTCATAAAATATCACAAGTTGTTCATATTTTCTCTTTGTTGTTTTTCCTACGTTTCTGCCGTTGCTGAAAACCGTTGTCGATATGCCGGTTTTGCCATCGTAAATTCCTTCATTTACAAACAAGGCTTCTTTTGTCTCCAAACAAGCCTTGTTTGCAATGTAAAGAAGCCTTGTTTGGAGACAAAAGAAGCCTTGTTTGAAAAACGGGGAAATTTCGGCTTTGCAGCAATGGGAATGCAGCTCGCCGTTATGTATGGATTTAGCTTCGTGAGACCCGTAGGCAGAAGCTCTTGGATAGCAGCGTTGGAAGCAGGAAAAAGGAGGTCGGGCGTCTCGCCCGACAACACTGGCAAGCAATTCATAATTCACAATTCATGATTCATAATTGGCAGGTTTGCGTAGTGTTGTCGGGCGAGACGCCCGACCTCCTATTGTTGGTTTGTACCTTTTCGGGGCGTGACTGTCTTTTACATCGGCCTTGCCGTCAGCACGCAGGGTTTCTCAATGCGGATGCGACTTTCTCCTTCCGGCAGGAGAACGGTGCGTTGCAGTGTTCCGTTGAGGCTGTATATGCTGATGCGCTGCGGCTTGTCAAGGCGCAGGGTGAGCCATTGTCTGCCGGCTACCTTGAGTGGGAATGTGTCGCAATGTGGTGTGGCGGTTTCGGTAATGCCGCTGGGGAGGTCGGCAACGATGTTGCTGAAGCGGCTCCAGAAACCTGAGGTGCGGTAGAGGTTTTCGCATCCTTCGGGAACGTGTACGGTCACATTCTGCGGGCGGCACTGTGCGAACGGGTAGCTGTCGCCATCGCTTCCGGTCGGCGGCGTCATGGCGTGGCAGTAGATGTCGGTGAGATACTGGCATCCGCAGAAGGCGTTGTCGCCCAGTTCCTCGATGCTTGCAGGGAGCGTTATCTGCATGAGCATGGGGCAGTTGCGGAAGCATTCCGGTCCGATATAGCGCAGTGTCGGTGGGAGTTTAAGCGAAGCGAGGTTCGTGCAACCCATGAACAGGTAGCTGCGAAGCGAATCTACATGCAGTTGCAGGTCGAGTGAGGTGACGAACATGTTGCCGACGAACGGCGACAGACCGTCGGTGGCGGCGAATCCCCTCACTGTGTAGTCTATGCCCTGGTAGCTTATCGTGGCAGGAATGGTGATGTCGCCCGTGTACATGTTGCCGTCTGACGGTATCGCCACCTCTGCATAGTTGCCGTCACCGTCGTAGATGGCGTTGTATTCCACGTTTTCGTGTATGAAGGTCTTGGGCAGTGCGGGGAGGTCATCGACGAACTTCGTGAACATGCTCCACTTTGCATTGCTTCTGAACTTGTCGGCGAGGTCCTGCTGTACATGTATGGTCACGTTCGTGGGAACGGGCAGATTGTCGAAAGCGTCGGCTGCCACGCATTCGGGCGATGCGGGATATACATAGATGTCGGTGAGTGCCTGGCATCCGTCGAAGAGTCTGCCGCCGGTGGCCTGCAGGCTTACGGGCAGGGAGATGGACTTCAGTGCGCGGCATTTTCTGAATGTTTCGCTCCCCATCTGTTTGAGCGACCGCGGCAGTTCGCAGCTTGTGAGTCGGCTGAATCCGTTGAATGGCGCGCCGAAAATGCCCTGCTTCGTCGTGCTGTTCTCAAAGTCGAGAGCCTTGAGCGACTGCAGTGTGGAGAGGTATTGCAGGTCGTTGTCGTTGAGTTCGCCGCTTATGTTGAGCGTTTCCACCGCATCGGCGTCGGGCGTTGCCAGCAGAAGTGCATCCTGCAACTGCCCTTCCTTGCCCACTGTAACGTTGCATTCTGCCACGAGTTGTGACTGTGTGTAGCCTTTGGCCTTGATGTAGAGCGTGTCGGTGTAGAGCGTTATCGTGCCGTCGGCGTGCTGGTTGTAGGTGCCGCCGCAGAGTCGTTCCTGCACTATTGTCTTCTCCATGCCTTTGCCGAATGCCGCTTCATACCTGTATTCCGAGCCGAGAAGCGGCTTGCCCTCGTACTTTCTGTTGTCAGCGAAGTCGTCGTTCAACGTTGCGTTCTTAGTGTCGCTGACGATGCTTACCACCGGCACTTTGCGCCCGTGAGCCTGCGCCACCACCTCTTTGCCCTTGGCGTTGAGCACGGGGCGCCATTGTGTTGCGCCTTCTTCGCACGCCATGAGTTGCAGATAGTCGCCCTCGACGGCTTCCACGGTGGGGTTTATTTCAAAGTCGAGAGCCTTCGTGCTGCCTCCGTCCAGTGCCACTGTCTGGCTGCCGAAAGCCTCTGCGCTGCTGCCGTCGGCATGGCACAGCTGCCATTGCATCTTGCCTTTCCAGTCGCGCAATGCGGTGAGTGCAGACAGATGTATGTCTGTCCGGCTGCCGGGGGTGAGTGTTGTGAGCGTGGTGTAGAAGCCTTCGTATGTGCCTTGGCATTCGAGTGTGAGCGGAGCGGCGTTGTCCTCTTTTACCGGCGCGATGCCTATGACCGCCTGCTGGTTGTTGGCAAACTCGAAAGCCTGACTTGTTGAGGCGAGGGCGGAGATGGCGAAGTAGCCGTTTCCGCTTCCGTTCCATCCGAAGTTGAAGTGGAAAAGGTTGTCACGGTAGCCGTCGAGCACGAATCCGTGTGCGCCGCGTCCCATCCGGGAGTCGCCGGTATAGATGACGGGGCGGTCGGCATCGATTTCGTGTCGCATCATGTTTGCCCACGTTTTGGCATTATAATCGGCGGCAGACAGAAGGCGTGTCGTTGCGGCGTAGCGGAAGTGTTGTGTGAGTGCACCCGGCACAAGCGACTGGGGAGCACCGCTGCTTTCAGGGGCGTAGTTCATTTTCACCGAGATTCCGGCATGGCGCATGAGCAGAGCCACGGCTCTTGCCTGTTCTGCGGTGTACGACTCGTAGGACAATGGCATGTTGTCCCAGTCGTAGCGTGTGTGTCCGAAGTCGGCGGTCATCACCGAATCCTTCCAGATGTGTGTGGTGTTTCCTGCGCCGTTGAGCGGCCATTTGTGGTAGCGCATGACTATGGTCATGGCTGTTGCTGCGCATCCTGTGGGGTAGGAGAGCGGTGTCAGCTGGTTGAACGGCGCCCATTGTCCCCATTCGGCGGTCTTCAGCAGACGTTCGCCTTTGTGTAGAGCCGAGTGTGAGGGGGCTTGTGCGGCTGCGGGGAGGGCGTTGTACTGCGCCTTGTAGCCGTCGAGCAGGAGGGTGAGTCCTTCGGGGAGGGCGTCGCCGGCAAGCGGGCTGTCGGTGTAGCCCAGTATGCCTTGCATGCGTTCGTCGCCTGAAACGATGACGAGCTGCTTACTGTTGGTGTCGGTGAACAGCCAGTAAGCCTCCGCGTCGGTGCTTTCGGCCGGTGCTTTTCTGAGGGTGCTACGCCCGTCTTTGGCGTTGTCTGCTTGCAGCAGGACGACTGTCGTGTTGCTGCCCTTAGCCTTGAAGAAGCCTTCAGCCATCTTCTCTGCCTCGGCGAAAGTGCGCTTCTGGGCATTGCTGGAAATTACGGAAGAGAGCAGAACACATATCGTGATGAAGAGTCGTGTGTGCATAAGATTTTTGTTTTTGAAAGTTTAAGAGTCATTGATAAAAGCCACTGCCCGTCGGTTTCCGTATAACCGTTTGGAAATGAGCGAGCTTTAAGTAGGGTGCAAAGTTATACAAAAGTTTTGAGAAACAGCTTTCCGAGCGTTTTTTTATTTGGGTCTTGCATGGCTGGAAGTTTTTACCGGACAGCAATATATTTGAGTCTTGCATGGCGGTGGTATTTGTTTCTCAATGAGTTATGCAATTGTCCATTATCTTCCTTTAACCCAAATCGGTCATTAGACCGAAACAAGTGTGTTATAATAATTTGTCTTTCTTTTCCACTCTGCTTCGCCTTTGTTTCGTCATCTTGCCGCCGTCCGCGTCTCGCCATAGTCCGCTATGGCTTCAACACGAACGTTGCAATCTGCTCGAAACAAAGACGAATCAGAGTAGAAATCTAATGACCGATTTGGGTTTAACTTCCGGCGAAGCCTAACTTCCTATAACTCCCGTTTTGACCCACTGCCCCTTGATTTCCAACCATGTTTTACTCCGTTTTCAAACAAGGCTTCTTTGCTCTGCAAACAAGCCTTGTTTTGAGTGTAAGGAAGCCTTGTTTGCAGAGTAAAGAAGCCTTGTTTGAAAAGCGGGCGTGTGTTGATGCGGAAACGGATGTAAACCACCTCTTGCCGGAAGCCGCCGTCAGCAGCCTTTGCCGTCGATGCTGCATGACGCTCCGCTTGGTATGTCGCCGTTCACGACATCGTCGTTGCTGAAGGTCACGCCGCCGTCTTCCGTCACAAAGCAGGGGATTCCGATGTAGCCGTTTCTCCTTGCGTCGTCGAAGGCAGGGCTGGCATCGCGCAGACGCAGGAATTCCTTGAGGTTTCTCACATGCTCACCTATGTCGATGAGCTTATAGTTGGGGTTGTCTTTGAGTTGCTCCTTCACCTGAAAACAATCAGGACAGGTAGCCATAACATATACTTTTATCATGTATTTGGGTTAAAGAAGATTAGAGTGTTGGGCCAATTTAGTTTCCCTCCTTCACCCAACCGTTGTAGCCGGAGTCGAGTTCTATCACCTTGTAGCCGTTCTTCACGAGGATTCCGGCAGCCTTCTTGCTTCGCTTTCCGCTACGGCAGTTCACGGCAATGACCTTATTCTTAGGCAGGGTTGAGGTGGCTTTCTGTTCGAAATCGCTTTTCAGCACATCTATGTTTATGGCCTTTTCAATGTGACCCTCGGCAAACTCCTCGGCAGTGCGGACATCAAGGCGCACCACAGTGGTGTCGGCAATGGCTTGTTTGAACGCTTCTACCGACAGACTCTCGAAGCCTTTGTCCTGCGCCTGGCAGGAGAAGAGGGCGAAAAGCAGGGAAAATAAACTCATGATTCTTATTGTTTTCATTCTTTTATATGGTGTGTTTGTTGTTCATCTGTTTCTCAATCCATGCCATCAGAACCGCGACGGCATAGCGTTGTTCGGCTTCTGTGAGTTCTCTTCCGGCAGGAATATGGTGCCATTTGGCGAAACATCCGCGGCAACAGCAGCCGGTGGCGTGCTGCGCCAAAAACACGGGATGTCCACGCATGGGTGTCTGTCGGCCGTCGTTGGGAATCACGGCGGGTGCCAGACGCTTGGCTATGAAGTCGCGGGCATGCCGGCGTATGGTGTCGAGTCCCTTTTCGCCGATGTAGTCCAAGTCCTTGGCGGACAGGCGGAACTTCATGCGGAACTCCGATTTCGCGAGGCGTTCAAACAGGTCGGTGAGGTCGTACGACTCTTCAGCCGGTTTGCCGCCCGTGCGCTCCGGCTCTTCTTCCTCCGGGAACAGGGATAGTTGCGCGTGCTTCATGCTTATTCGTAAATCGTTGCCACAATCCTGCGCGGTCCGCCATAGTCGCGGAACTCGCATAGATAGACGCCTTGCCATGTGCCGAGGTTGAGGTGTCCGTCGGTGATGGGGATGGTGATGCTCACGCCGAAAAGCGAACATTTGGCGTGGGCGGGCATGTCGTCGGCACCTTCCAGCACATGGTCGTAATACGGTTCGTTCTCCTTCACCATGCGGTTGAGTATCTTTTCCATGTCGGAGCGCACGTCGGGGTCGGCGTTCTCATTTATGGTGAGGGCGCATGAAGTGTGCTTCACAAAGAGATTGAGCATTCCCGCCTTTGGCAATGGCTTTGGCAAATTGTCAAGAATCTCGCGGGTCACTATGTGGCATCCCCTGCGTTTTGCAGTGAGTTTGAATTCTGTCTGTCGTATCATAAAATCGTTGTTCGTCAGGATTTACATATTATTGGCAAGCGGTCCAATTGCATCTTTGTTTCATCGGATGTGGCATTAAAGCCGAGTTTGCGAGAATAAAATGGCGTTACTGTCTTTTGAACCTCATTGTTTATAATCGCATGCTCATGGTGAATCGACTGTTAGCAACTTAAAGTGCATCTAAAAACAGAAGACCTTTTCTTGTCGTTTGGTATTGTTGCTTCGGACTTGTTGGCTTGTCAGGAAGTGTTAGTTCCAGATAATCGTTTTTAAGCAATGGTTCTATATAATTCTTAAAGTTTTTAAACTGATATGTAACACCAAGTAATCCGAAGATTTCTTTTCTGAATTTTGGTTCTTTGCAGAATCGAAGAATTGATACGGCTTTGTCGTTTGTGTCATTCTTGACATTGCCATCAGCTCTGTTTCCAACTCTGTTACTTGACATCCAAAAAGTAACAGAGCTGGTACATAAATCGCTCTCGAACTTAACTTCATTTCCCGTTACTTCTTTCCAACTGTTCATCATATTGAATCCGTAGCCTATTGTTTCCGAAAGGTTTACCAAGCGGAATACCTTGGCTATGATAGGGTTGCGAGGATTGGAATAAAGTCTATGACCAAGTTTGTCGATAGGCACGGGGTATCCTCCGGCATTGAAGAATTCCACCCTGTCTGTATAAATGTGAATGCAGGAATGTACGGTGCTCCACGGGTCAAAATGAGACAGCATATTAACTAATGCTTCCCGCAAAATTTTGAATCGTGAACGGTCTTCCACATTGAAACCTTCGTCATTCATCAAGAATGGAGTATCTACAATGAGACGTAGGCGTCGAATCATGATTTGGTAATAATCCCAAAGATTGTCTTGCTCTGGTATGCGATAAGTGTATCGGGTGCTTGCTTCGAGCACGCTTTTACCTGGAATTTCTACCAGATCCATCCAAAAAGTCGGAACATATCGGCGTACAAACTCATAACGTCCGAAGCACATCAGTCCGCCATAACAGAGATGTCCGTCTTCATCGCAGATTCCGATTTGTTTGCAGAAGTCAGGGATGTCGCCATTGGCGAGATAGGGACGGTTGCTGTATAATTTGAAGTAGTTGCGGTAGTCTTTTATAGATTCTTCGTTGAGCATGGACAGGTCGGTCTGGAGAAGAAACTCTTCCGACTTGATACCGAACGACTGATTGTGGAACATAGCCATGATTTCGCTGTTGGTCGCTCTTTGGTCGCCGCTTCCGAAACGTATGAATGTGTTCTGTGGACTGTTGTAGTAAATTGGCTTTTGAGGTGAGGAGGCAATGTGAAAAGCCAAGACCTTGTGGTCGTCTATGTTATAGAGAGATGCTTTGGCTTCGATGTGTGCATTGAACTTTTGGGAACGGAGAGTTCCGAAGAAATCTTGTTCAAGTTTCTCCGCATTGGCAACCCCAGTGATTTCAAACTTTTTCCCAGTCTGCTTTACTCCAAGCACAATCCATCCTCCAGAAGTGTTGGCAAAAGCACATACTGTTTCCCAAACATTCTTTGGAAGTTCGCTCTTGGCTTCTTTTGCTTCGAAATCTTCCCATTCAATGTCGTTTATTCTTTCTATCAATTCATCCTTGGTCATGGCTATGAGATATATTTAAATAGAAGAGAGGCAGAAAACGAGTTACCACAAATCCGCATTTGGCGTTGGTAGTTTCGGAGATATGCATGTCTTCGCATTTGCCCGTTTGCTTTTTATTGCTTCAAAGATAGGCAAAATATGTCAGTTGCAAGGATTTTTGTGGAGATTTTTGTCCAAAACATCGTTTTTTCGCTACCTTTGTCGTTGTCAAACTCGGTGTGTTGCATGGCAAAGAATGCCGTAACCGTAGGCGATGCGGCGCAATGGGATGGCTTGGACGGTGAGGATAAGATTACAGTATGAACAAAAGAAAATAATATGAGACTAAACAAAATACACCATGTGGCAGTGATATGCTCCGACTATGAGAGGTCGAAGCAATTCTATACCGATGTGCTCGGACTGGAAATAAAGAGCGAACATTATCGCAGGCAGCGCGATTCCTGGAAGGCTGACTGCTGGCTCGGCGATGCTTATGTCGTGGAACTGTTCTCCTTCCCCGACCCGCCGGCGCGCCCTTCATATCCCGAAGCCGCCGGACTTCGCCATCTTGCATTTGAGGTGGACGACTTGGATGCGGCTGTCGGCGAACTCGATGACAAACAAATAGCACACGAACCGGTGCGCACGGATGAATATACGGGCAAGCGTTTCGTGTTCTTCAGCGACCCCGACGGTCTGCCGATAGAACTGTACGAGAGGTAAAAGTCGGAAAGGATATTGCAGAGTGTTGCTGCCATCCAGACATAAGCATGGCGTTTGGTGTGACAACTGGAGCAAAAAATAAGGATGGCAGGACATTTTCGTCTTGCCATCCTTTTTATATATATGTTCTTATGTCATTTCCTTTTGCCTTTCTCAGAGCAGTCCGAGCGACTTGAGGCGGCTTTCTATTGCGGCAACGCCACCCTCCACATTGCTCTCAATGTTCAGCGGCATCACGGGATCGTGCAGCGACATGCGCAGCAGCCACCATCCGTTTTCGTCGGCATTGGCGCAGCTCACACGCAGTCCCTCGTAGTTTGGTTCGACGATTGTCCATCCCGGCACTTCCGCAGCCTTCGCCTTCATGTCCTCAAGCACTTTCGCTCCGTAGGCCTTGAAGTCGGGGTCGGTGAGCTTTATCCTTATCTCCTTGCTTTCCTTGGGCTGTTTTAGTGTGGCGATGATTTCGTGCAGCTGCTTGCCCTGGCGGTTCAGTCTGGCGGCATGGACGATGAGTTTGGCGGCAAGGTAGGCACCGTCGTCGAGGAAATGGTTCTCGCGCAAGGCGGCATGGCCTGATGTCTCGATGGCCAGCCAGCACTCTTCGCCGTTGGCATTGAGTCTGATACCTTCGTTTATTACGTTCTTGTAGCCACGGCGGAACCGGTGGTGTCTGCCGCCTTTTTCGCTGATGAACTCGGCAAGTCCGTCTGATGTGACGGAATCGGTGACTATGGTGCTTCCCGGATGCTCTTCAAGTATCACGGAAGCAATGAGTGCAATGAGTGCGTTGCGGTTTATCGGTTCACCCTTGCGCCCTATGATGGCAGAGCGATCGACATCGGTGTCGAAAATCACGCCGAGGTCGGCGCTGCTGTCCTCCACTGCCTTGCATACCGAAGCCATGGCGTCGCGGTCCTCGGGATTGGGGATGTGGTTGGGGAAGCGTCCGTCGGGTTCAAGGAACTGGCTGCCCTCTGTGTCGGCACCGAGCGAACTCAGTATCTTCTGGAAGAATCCTCCGTTGCCGTTTCCTGCATCCACAATGATGTGCATGCCTTTAAGCGGATGCGAGTAGTCGTCGGCTTTCACGCCTTCGCAGATGTAGTCGGCGATATGGCGCGAATAGACTGCCATGAAGTCGAGTGCCGATGTGTTGCCCTTCGCCCCGTTGAAGGTGTAGTCGCCGCTCTCTGCTATGGCGAGAATGGCGGCAATGTCCTTGTTGTCGAGTCCGCCCTTGGGGGTGAAGAACTTCAGTCCGTTGCGGTTGAAGGGCAGATGGCTTGCCGTCACCATGACAGAAGCCGTGGCATTCACCTGCTCGCTGATGGTGGTCATGAACATGGCAGGGGTTGAGGCAAGACCGCAATCGACGACATTTGCGCCGGCATCCACCGCTCCTTTCACGAAGGCACTCTTGATGCTGTCGCCCGAAAGACGGCAGTCGGTACCTGTTGCGATTGTGGGAACAACATTGCCTGAAACGCCTCTGAGCCAGCAGACAAACGATTTCGCAATTGTCTCAATCACTTCCGGGGTGAGATTGACGTGCTCTCCCTCAATGCCTTCGAGAGCCACGCCTCTTATGTCGGAACCATTCTGTAGTTTTTTCCAATTCATAGTTTTGTTGTTTAGATTAGTAGGAAACAAAATTATATAATATTTTTCAAATCCCAAAACTTGGAACGGGCAAATCATGCGGTTGCCGGAGTTTTTGCCGCCGTCGCTACAAATCCTTTGGGCAGAGAAAGACGGAGATGTATATCACGCCGGCAACCATAAGCGCCGTCCCCAGTCCTACATAGAACGGGGCTATGACTGATGGTGATGCCAAGGAGCATCTTCTGAGCATTAAGTCCCTTTGTATGTATAATGTGGTTTGTTATAAAACGAAAAGAGCAGCAAAGTTTAATCACTTTGCTGCTCTTTGTGGGGATGATGCGGCCTTTGGCTCAGAGCACTACGTCCCTTTGTAAAATGAAAAGAGCAGCCAAGTGATTAAACTTTGCTGCTCTTTGTCGGGATGAGGCGACTCGAACGCCCGACCCCTACGTCCCGAACGTAGTGCGCTACCAACTGCGCTAAATCCCGATAGGCTTATTCTAAAACCTCATGCAAAGATAAGAAAATAGGATGAAAAGTCCAAGTAATATGTCTTTTTTTTGCTTTTTTGAAAGAAAGTTGCTGAAATATTTGCAAGAACCAAAATAAAATGTTACCTTTGCACCCGCAAATAAGGCTTCCCGCCTTGTGAGGCATAAATTATAATGGTGCCATAGCTCAGTTGGTAGAGCAAAGGACTGAAAATCCTTGTGTCCCCGGTTCGATTCCTGGTGGTACCACTTCAAAAAGAGTTACTCTGTCGGGTGACTCTTTTTTGTTTTTATTCTTTTTCTTCATTTACTCCCCATTTATTTTGTTTTTTTGGACGCATAATATTATCTTTGCATAAAATAGGCTGCACTCGGCAATTGGCAAGCACGCTTTGCGATGCTCGTTTGCAATGCCTACACTCTGACAAAACTCTCTGTGCAAAGTCGCACGGGTACGAATGAAAACATAAAAGCAGATGAAATGAAACCATCCGACTTCATAAAAAAACTGATGAGTCGCTACCTTGTCGGCAATCTTCTTGCCATGGCTTTGGTAGTGGCGGTGGCGTGCGGTGGCGTGAAATACGGTATAGACAGATACACTCATCACGGCGAGGAGATAGCCATCCCCGATGTGAAGCACAAGCTTTACGGCGATGCGGAGTATCTTATCACGCAGGCAGGACTGCAAGTGCAGGTCACCGACACCGGCTATGTGCGCAGTCTGCCGCCCGGCTGCATCCTCGAGCAGAATCCGGCGGCGGGAGAGAAGGTGAAGTCGGGACATATAATATATGTAATAGTGAACGCATCGCACACGCCCACCATCACCGTCCCCGACATAGTGGACAACAGTTCGCTGCGTGAAGCTATGGCGAAACTGTCGGCTATGGGTTTCAAACTCACGCAACCTGAGTATGTGCCGGGCGAGAAGGACTGGGTTTACGGGCTCAGAGCCGGCACGCGCCATGTTGCTACCGGCGACAAGGTGTCGGTGAACGACGCTCTGACGATACTGGTGGGCAACGGCCAGGTGGGCGACGATGAGAGCATAGACTATGTGGATGCGCCCGTTATCGATATGGAGGAAGAGGGTGCGACCGACGATTTCCATGAAGTGACAGCCCCTCCTCCCGGCGAGGAATGATGCCGGCTGCGCCACCGGGCGCACTGCACCCCACACTGACAAGAAAAAGAACGATATGACAGAAGATTACAACATAGATGCTTTGGAGCCGGCAGAGGAGTTTGACGACGAATCAGGCCAGCTTTACGAACACTTCCGCTTCGATGCCGATCCGGGCATGAAGCCCGTGCGTGTGGATAAGTTCATGTGCGAGAAGATGCAGCACTCCAGCCGCAACCGCATACAGAAGGCCGCCGACGCCGGTTTCGTGCATGTGAACGACCGCCCCGTGAAGAGCAACTACAAAGTGCGTCCCGGCGATGTGGTGACGCTCATGCTCGACCGTCCGCGCCATGATTCCACGATAGAGGCGGAGGACATTCCGCTCGACGTGGTGTATGAGGACGCCGACCTCATGGTGGTGAACAAGCCGGCAGGGCTTGTCGTGCATCCGGGAGCGGGCAATTTCCACGGCACTCTGGTAAACGCCGTGGCGTGGCACATGCGCGACATCGACTCATACGACCCCAATGACCCTGAAGTGGGACTCGTACACCGCATCGACAAGGACACGAGCGGACTCCTCGTAGTGGCAAAGACGCCGCAGGCCAAGACCTCGCTGGGAGTGCAGTTCTTCAACAAGACAACGCACCGCAGCTACAACGCACTCGTGTGGGGCAACTTCACCGAGGACGAGGGGCGCATAGAAGGCAACATAGCGCGCGACCCCAAGGACCGTCTGCGCATGACGGTGTATTCGCCGGAGTCGGGCATCGGCAAGGAAGCGGTGACGCACTGGCGTGTGCTGGAGCGTTTCGGATATGTCACACTCATCGAGTGCATCCTCGAAACCGGGCGCACGCACCAGATTAGGGCGCACATGAAGCACATCGGCCATCCGCTCTTCGGCGACGAACGCTATGGCGGCTGTGAGATTCTGCGGGGCAACCGCAGTACAACCTACAAGGCATTCATTCAGAACTGCTTCAAGATATGCAACCGTCAAGCCCTGCATGCCCGCACACTCGGATTCGTCCACCCCGTGACCGGCAAGCAGATGGACTTCACCTCCGACCTCCCTGCCGACCTCGAGCAGCTCATTGCCAAATGGCGTGTCTATATAAACGGCACCACAAACGACACCTTCGAGGATCGGTGACAGGCGAACAATCTACCAGATAAATAAAAAACGAATAACGACAAATACATTATATATATGGAAACAATTAAAAGAAATATAGCCATCGTCTGCGGTGGCGACTCATCAGAACATGATGTGTCGATGCGTTCGGCACAGGGTCTGTACTCTTTCTTCGACAAAGAGCGTTACAATGTCTATATCGTCGATGTGAAATGGCAGGACTGGCATGTCGATCTTGAGGACGGACGCACCGTCCAGGTGGACCGCCGCGACTTCTCTTGCGTCATCGACGGCAAGGTGGTCGTGTTCGATTATGCCTACATAACAATTCATGGCACGCCGGGTGAGAACGGTGTCATGCAGGGCTATTTCGAGTTGCTCCACATACCTTACAGTACGAGCGGCGTGCTCGTCGAGGCAATGACATTCGACAAGTATGTGCTCAACAACTATCTGCGCGGCTTTGGTGTGAATGTTGCCAAGAGCATTCTGCTGCGCCGCGGCGAGGAAAACCGTTACAGCGACAGCGAGATTGAAAACCTCATAGGTATGCCGTGCTTCGTGAAGCCGGCTGCAGACGGCAGCAGTTTCGGCGTGTCGAAAGTGAAGAATGCCGACCAGCTGGCTCCTGCCCTGCGTGTGGCGTTCATGGAAAGCGACGAGGTGATGATAGAAAGCTACATGAAAGGCACCGAAATCTCAATCGGCTGCTACAAGACAAAGCAGAAGTCGGTGGTGTTCCCGGCAACCGAAGTGGTGACAAGCAACGAGTTCTTCGACTACGACGCCAAGTACAACGGACAGGTACAGGAAATCACTCCGGCACGCATAGCACCCGAAACGGCGAAACTCGTGGCTGAGGAGACGAGCCGCATCTACGACATACTGCACTGTAACGGTATCATCCGCATCGACTATATCATCACCAAGGACGAGCAGGGCAACGACAAAGTGAACATGCTTGAGATAAACACCACGCCCGGAATGACCGCCACAAGCTTCATCCCGCAGCAGGTGCGTGCCGCCGGCCTCGATATAAAAGAGGTGCTTTCAGAGATAGTCGAGAACCAGTTCTAAGCGTTTACACCACCGGTAGTGCCGGCAACGGCATCCGGTAAACATACTAAATCAACATAACCATGATTACCGAAGCATTGAAACAATTTGATGCCATACGCCCCTTCGAACCTGAAGAGTTGCCGGAGGTGTATGACCGTCTGCTCGCCGACCCGCAGTTCAACAAGGTGCTGGCCTACCTCTATCCCGGAATACCCGTGGAAGCCATCGCTGCAAGAATGCGTCAGTGCGCCACCAATATAGACTTTCAGAAGGTGTTTTGCTACGAATTCGTCAAGAAACTGCTGGCAAAGGCAAGCACCGGCTGCGACATTGACATACAGTCAATTGACATTGACAGCCGCTACACATTCATAAGCAACCACCGCGACATAGTGCTCGACTCGGCTTTGCTCGATGTCATGCTCTTCGACTCCCACTGTTCCACCACCTGCGAGATAGCCATCGGCGACAATCTGCTCGCCCTTCCGTGGGTGAAGGACCTCGTGCGCATCAACAAGTCGTTCATCGTGGAGCGCGGACTGCCCATGCGCCAGATGCTCATGGCAAGCAAACGCCTCTCCGAATACATGCACTTTGTCATGTCGGTGAAGCACGACAACATCTGGATAGCGCAGCGTGAAGGACGCGCCAAGGACTCCGACGACCGTACGCAGGAGGCTCTTCTGAAGATGATGACAATGGGCGGCGAGGGCAGTCCTGCCGAGCGTCTGCTCAGTCTGCACATCGTTCCGCTCGCAATATCCTACGAATACGACCCGTGCGACTTCCTCAAAGCCCGTGAGTTCCAGCTCAAACGCGATGTGGAAGGATGGAAGAAGTCGGCAATGGACGATGTCGTGAGCATGCAGACCGGCATCATGGGCTACAAGGGCATGATACACTATCACTGCGCACCGTGCATTGACGAGTGGCTGAAGAGCCTCGACCCCGACATGCCCAAGACCGAATTCTATGCCAAGGTAGCTGAGCATATCGACAACGAAATCTTCCGCAACTACCGTTTGTATGCCGGCAACTATGTGGCTGCCGACCTTCTGGAAGGAGGTTCGCGCTTTGCTTCACATTATACTGAGGCAGAAAGCGATGCGTTCAAGCGTTACATCGACGGTCAAATAGCCAAGATACAGCTGCCCGATGCCGATGTTCCGTTCCTCCGCGAGCGTCTGCTCACCATGTACGCCAACCCTGCCTTCAACCAGGCACGCGTGCTTCAGAACGCATGATAACCCATTTCCAATAGCAACGGCATGAAGCATAAGGCGGCAGCACTACTCCTTTCGGCGGTGACGGCACTCAGCGGCTGCACCACCGAAGCCTACGACAGCGGCGACGGCAGGTATTCCTACCTCACTGCCGACTTTGTCGTGGCGCACACCTCCGCCGGAAAGACGGTGGATTATGTGGTGTGCGACAACGGCGAACGGCTCGTCCTCTCGCCGGCCTATCGTGTGGAGTGGGCTGAAAAGGCTGACACTACCTATCGTGCCCTGCTCTATTACAATGCGGCGACGGCTTCGTCATTGCCCCGTACGGTCGTCGCCGTTGCCGCATCACAAGTGCCTGTGTTCCGTCCCTTACCGGCTTCCATGCTTGAAACCGTCGCCACCGACCCGCTGACAGTGGAGAGTGTGTGGCTGTCGGAGAACGGACGCTACATCAATCTCGCCCTGCTTCTGAAGACAGGAAAGCCTGACGGCACCGCCGAGGGGCAACGGTTGGGACTCGTTCTCGACGGCGTCAGCACCGCAGCCGACGGTACACGTTGCGCCATGACACGCCTCTACCACTCGCAGGGAGGCGTCCCCGAATACTACACCTCACGTTATTATGTCAGCGTCGATACCAAGGACTTTTCTGTCGACGCTATCTCCATTGAGATGAACACTTACAACGGAAAAGTGACAAAGGCAATTGCCTTTTCTGATAACAGCTTGCGATGAAATCTGTTATAAAAAGCTTCCTTGAATAGCAAGTTGTGGTTAAAAACTCTTAAAGTCGGGGTTAAAACCATAAAAAATCATCTTAAATATGTTTCGGTACGGGTTTTTTGCTTACATTTGTACGTTCAAGTACTACCTTTGACAAATGGCTGAGAAAGCAGAAGCCCAGGAATTTGAGGCTTTATATAAGAAAATCTATCCAAAACTCTATTACTACGCACGTGGTTTTGTCGGCGACAACGATGCCGAGGACATAGTTGCAGAGGCTTTTATGGATTTATGGCGTCGCCGGGACGAGATTGATTTCGGCGACAGGATAAATGCGCTACTTTCGCGTTCGGTCTATACACGCAGCATAAACTGTCTGAAACACCGCAATATGTCGGTCTCACACATAGCCCTGCTCGAAGAGTTGAGCACGCGTCGCCGTGAACTTTTCGATGCCGACTCGGCGTTCTCGCCGCAGCGCCGACTTGAGATTGACGACCTGCGCCAGCACCTCGTCACCGCCATAGAGCGTCTGCCCGACCGTTGCCGCAAGGTGTTCTGCATGAGTTACCTTGACGATATGCGCAACGAGAAGATTGCCGAGGAACTCGGTCTGTCGGTGCGCACCGTCGAAACGCACATCTACAACGCCCTGCGCACCCTGCGCAAGCTCCTTCGCAGAGCATAGACGGCAGTACGGCGGTGTTCTTATTACCGTTCGTCCGCTTCTCTGTCTGATATTTCCGAAACCCCGCTTTTCCGTTAAGTATTTTGTGTTGTACGACTGTTATATATTTAAACTTTCGCATATCCGGCATCAAAAAGTAGGCGAAGCCCTTTCGGGCGTGCTGAAAAAGGTTCTTTTGCCACAATGATTTCCGGCTTTGCAAAATCAGGATTATATAACGAACAGCAGTATTTCTTAATGGATACATTCGACAAAAGCATAATAATAAAGTACATAAATGCGCAGTGCTCGGAGGAGGAACTGGCTGAACTTGTGGCATGGACAAGGTGTTCCGACGACAATGCACGCGAACTTTTTGAAGCACAGCAGTTGCACATCAAGCTCAAAGGCTGCACCATTCCTTCTGAAATGAAGGCCGAAGCTCTTTCCAAAATGCACGAAATGCTGGTGAACGATATTCAGACAGCACGTTAAAACCCCTATATGGCGGAAGCGATTACAGGTCGCTTCCGCCTTTTTTTGTTTCCTTCGCGTCCCTCCGTACGCACTGTCCCGCCCCGTTTCCTAACCCAAATCGGTGTTTCAAAACGGGAGTTGGCAGAAGTTATCGGAAGTTTATCCGCCTGCGGCGGATGGAAGTTTGTCCGTAACGCGTTCTTCTTTTAGACCGATAATTTATAACTTTGCACAAGCAACTTTAAAGGCATCGTAATGAAAGCATACACATACATAGAGAAAGGCAGGTTCGCCCTGACCGACAAACCCCGTCCCGTGATTCTCGAACCCACCGACGCCATCGTGCGTGTGACGCTTGGCAGCATCTGCACGAGCGACCTCCACATAAAGCACGGCAGTGTGCCGAGGGCCGTTCCCGGCATCACCGTGGGCCACGAGATGGTGGGAACGGTGGAGGAAATCGGTTCCGAAGTGAAAGGCATAAGCGTGGGCGACCGCGTGACAGTGAATGTCGAGACCTTCTGCGGGGAGTGCTTCTTCTGCAGGCACGGCTATGTGAACAACTGCACATCGCCCCACGGCGGCTGGGCTCTGGGCTGCCGCATCGACGGCGGGCAGACGGAATATGTGCGCGTACCCCTTGCCACGCAGGGACTCAACCGCATCCCCGACACCGTCAGCGACGAACAGGCACTCTTCGTGGGCGACATCCTCGCCACGGGCTACTGGGCTGCGCGCATAAGCGAGATAAGCGAGGAGGACACCGTGCTCATCATCGGAGCCGGTCCGACGGGCATCTGCACCCTGCTCAGCGTCATGCTGAAGAAGCCCGGACGCATCATCGTGTGTGAGAAGTCGGAAGCGCGGCGTGCCTTTGTGGCTGAACACTATCCCGAAGTGCTGCTCACCACGCCTGATGAGTGCCTCGCTTTCGTCATGGCAAACAGCAGCCACGGCGGTGCCGACAGAGTGATAGAGGTGGCGGGTGCCAAGGACACGTTCCGTCTGGCATGGCAATGCGCCCGGCCTAACGCCATTGTCACCGTCGTCGCCCTCTACGACGAACCCCAGACACTGCCCCTTCCCGACATGTACGGCAAGAACCTCACCTTCAAGACGGGCGGCGTGGATGGCTGCGACTGCGCCGAAGTGCTCGGTCTCATAGAGAAAGGGCTCATCGACACCACACCCCTCATCACCCACCGCTTCCCGCTCAGCGAGATAGACGAGGCCTACCGCATATTCGAGAACCGTGAGGACGGCGTGATAAAGGTGGCGGTTTACAACCGATAATTCTAAGAAAGGAGAGAAAACGACAATGGAAAACCCTTATATAAAACAATATCCCACCCTCATGGAGGGCAAGAAACTTATGTATGTACACGGCTTCGGCTCGTCGGCTCAGTCGGGTACGGTGGAGATGCTGCGCACGCTCATGCCCGGAGCCACCGTTGTGGCACGCGACATTCCGCTGCATCCCGATGAGGCTATGGATATGCTGCGCCGCATGTGCGACGAGGAACAGCCCGACCTCATCATCGGAACGTCGATGGGAGGCATGTACGCCGAGCAGCTGCGGGGCTTCGACCGCATACTCGTGAACCCGGCTTTCGAGATGGGCGACACTATGGGCAAGCACGGGATGATAGGTAAACAGACATTCCAGAACCCAAGAGCCGACGGCGTGCAGGAGTTCATCGTCACGAAGTCGCTCGTTAAGGAGTATGCCGAGGCGACGCAACTGTGCTTCAAGGACATCGACGACGACGACCGCAGGCGTGTCGTCGGACTCTTCGGCGATGAAGACCCGCTCGTACACACGTTCCCTCTCTTCGCCGAGCATTACCCCACGGCTATACACTTCCACGGCGAACACCGCCTGTCCGACAAGGTGGCGATGCACTATCTCATCCCCATCATCCGTTATATCGACGACCGTCAGAGCGGACGCCAGCGTCCCATCGTCTATATCGACATCAACGCCATGCGCGACAGCTACGGCAACGCCACGGCAAGCATGCACAAAGCCTACGAGATGCTGCTCGAAAACTACTCGGTATATGTCGTGGCTGCCGCGCCGACGAACCGTCCCGAACAGATTGCCGCCGACCAGGCATGGGTGGAGAAGTACCTCAGTGCGCCTGCCTACGACCGCCTCGTGTTCACCAACCAGCTTCCGCTGCTCTACGGCGACTACTTCATTTCCCCCACATCATGCCCCGACTTCATGGGGGCGATGATAGAGTGGGGCAGCGACGAGTTCAAGACCTGGGACGAGATAATGGTGTATTTCTCCCGGCTCGGCGGACAGTAAGGTCGCAATCAGCATACAGGAGGTCGAGCGTCCTTTAAGAGTAAAAAAGTAAAAGAGTAAAAAAGTAAAAAGTTAGGAGGTCGAGCGTCCCGCTCGACAACACTGCGCAACTCGGCTAATTATGAATTCTTAATTATGAATTGTTTGGATGGTGTTGTCGAGCGGGACGCTCGACCTCCTTTTCATTTCTTGATTACTGTCGTGGTAACAAAAAACTGTTACTTCACAAGCACTTTCATTGTTCTGTCACCGCGCTTCACGATGTTCAGTCCCTTTTGCGGTGCGACCATGCGGCGGCCCTGCATGTCGTAATACTTCGCTGCGATGTTGCCTGAAGCCGGAGTCGCATCTATTCCGGTGGTCTTTATGTCGGTGAAGTATCCTGTGGTGTAGTTAGCCATTTCCATGCCTGTCTTGTTTTCGTCGAAAGGCACGGCACCCACGAGTTTTTTGCAACCCGAAAACATGTTTTCACTGGGCACACATGCCGTTGTCACGAATTTGTCGCCGACATAAATTGCGGTTAGGCTATTACAGTCGTAGAACATGCTGCTCATGTCCGTCACGTTCTGTGTGTCGAAGTTGGAGAGGTTGAGCGTGTTGAGTTTGTAGCAGGTGTAGAACATATAGCCCATGTTCGTCACATTCCGTGTGTCGAAGCTGGAGAGGTTGAGTTCGGTGAGGTATTTGCAGCCTATGAACATTCCGCCCATGTTCGTCACATTCCGTGTGTCGAAGTTGGAGATGTTGAGCTCGGTGAGCTTCGTGCAGCCATAGAACATGCCGAACATTTGTGTGACATTCTTTGTGTCGAAGTTGGATAGGTCGAGTTTGGAGAGCTTGCTGCACTCGTAGAACATTCCGGTCATGTCCGTCACATTCTGTGTTTCGAAGCTGGAAAGGTTGAGTTCGGGGAGCTTGTAGCATCCATAGAACATATAGTCCATGAACATCACGTTCTTCGTGTTGAAACTGGAGAGGTTGAGTTCGGTGAGATATTCGCAGGCATAGAACATGTCGGTCATGCTCGTCACGTTCTGTGTGTCGAAGTTCGAGAGGTCGAGCGTTGTGATGCTGCTGCATCTTTCGAACATTCTTTGCATGTCCGTCACATTCTTCGTGTCGAAGCTGGAGATGTTGAGCGATGCGAGGCTGCCACAGTTGAAGAACATCCACCCCATGTCCGTCACGTTCTTCGTGTCGAAATTCGCGAGGTCCAGCTCTGAAATCTTGACGCATTCATAGAACATTCCGCCCATGTTCGTCACATTCCGTGTGTCGAAGCTGGAGATGTTGAGCGTTGGGAGGGCCCTGCATCCGGAGAACATCCAGCTCATGTTCGTCACGTTCCGTGTGTCGAAGTTGGCGACATTGAGCGTGTTGAGGTTGCTGCAGTCGTAGAACATCCATCCCATGTCCGTCACATTCTGCGTGCTGAAGTTGGATGCATCGAGCTTGGTAAGGTTGCCACATCCATTGAACATGCTTTTCATGCTTGTCACATTCCGTGTGTCGAAGTTGGAGACATCGATTGTGTTGAGGTTGCTGCACCCATAGAACATTGATGCCATGTCAGTCACGTTCCGTGTGTCGAAGCCGGATACGTTGAGTGTGGCGAGGCCGTAACATCCATGAAACATGTCCGCCATGTCAGTCACGTTCCGTGTGTCGAAGTTGGAGACGTTGAGTTCGGTAAGCTTGCCACAGCCGTTGAACATGCTTTTCATGTCCGTCACATTTTCCGTGTTCAGGTGTTCAATGCCCTCGATGGTCTTTAAGTCATAACATTCCTTGAACCAGTAGTGGCAACTTGTCGGGCGTGCGTCGGCAAAAGAGGCATCGAAGACCACCTTTTCAATGCTGTTTATGATTACATTTCCATCGCCGTCTTCTTTCACAGACCATCCAGGCACTTCATCGGAGCTGTTCAGCTGATATGCCCCTGCGGGTTTTTTAGTGTCGTGTTTGAATGTCAGTGTACCGTTGGCTTCGTCCAACACTGCATACGACTCCGGCTTTTGGGCCGACGCTTGACTACCCCATACGGGCAGACACAACATGATTACGAACAAAAAACGAGTAACCAGTGGAGATGATGGTCTTGTGCTCATGTGAAATTTGTTTTTAGTCGATGGTTAATACTGTTTTTGTAAATAAGACTTATCATTTGCGAAAATACGCAAATAGATTTAGATGCACAAGCTATTCTGAAGAAAAATGGCGGGAGCGTGGACTATTCACGTGTCAAAACGGAAGTTATGGCTTAACTTCTGAATTCTTAACTCCTGTCTCCTAAACTAATTTCCCCAATCTGAAAACAAGGCTTCTTTGCACAGTAAAGAAGCCTTGTTCGCAATCAAAAGAAGCCTTGTTTGGAGTGTAAACAAGGCTTCTTTTTTTCGGTAGGTGTAAGTCGCTGATTCTCTTATAGTTCTTTCTTTGCCTGTAACGCTTCCAAATACTGCACCAGACCCCAGCGCACTGAGCGCAGACCGAACTGTTCCGTGTGGATGTCTTCGGGCTTCAGCCACATGCATTCGGCGGCATCGTCGTCGGCTTTCAGCGCAGAGATGTCGCGCACCTTGCACTCGAAGAAGGCGTCGAGCGTGGGTACGTCTATGCCGCAGTAGCGATAGACATTGGGCAGACTGAACAGGTATTTCGCCGAAACAACCTCAAGTCCGGTCTCTTCCTTCACCTCGCGTGCCACGCCTTCCTCTGCTGTCTCGCCGGCATCAGCGAAGCCTCCGGGCAGGTCGAGCGTGCCTTTGGCAGGCTCGCGCTTGCGCTTCTCCACAAGTATTGCGCCCTCTTCGTTCACAATGAACGCCACGTTGGCGGCGCTGGCATTCATAAACAACTCGAAACCGCAGTTCTCGCACTTGCGGCTCTTCTCTCCCATTTTGTTGAAGTGATGACTGCCGCATATTGGGCAGTACTCGAATTTCTCTAACAGATGCATCGTGTTCTTTTTCTTTTATCCCGTGAGGCAAAAGCGCGCCACACCATTTCACATTGCTTAAAAATAGTTACAGGCATGAGCTTTATTCTCTTTCGACTGCAATATTACTAAAATTTCATTATCTTTGCAAAATAAACTACAATAAATCTTTACAACCATGACAAAATTTAAAAGCTATCTGTTCTTTTTCTTCATGCTGTTCGCTACGGCGACTGCGTTTGCTGCCGAACCGTTCGACATTAACCTATGGCCGAAGAAGGCTCCCAACAGCAACGGGATAAAGAACGACACAGCACGGGTGCGCGTGTTTCTGCCCGACGCCCGTCATGCCACCGGACGCGCGGTGCTCGTATGTCCGGGTGGAGCCTACATCAATCTGGCAATGCAGCATGAGGGCTACGACTGGGCACCGTTCTTCAACGACATGGGAATAGCGACCATTGTGCTGACATACCGTATGCCGCACGGCAACCGCGAAGTGCCGTTCAGCGACGCCGAAGAGGCCATGCGCCTCATCAGACGCAACGCCAAGGAATGGAACATAAACCCTGACGATGTGGGAATAATGGGATTCTCGGCGGGCGGACACCTCGCATCGACCATCGCGACACACTCGAAGGACGACGCGAAGCCCAACTTCCAGATTCTCTTCTATCCCGTCATCACCATGATGCCGGGCTTCACACACATGGGTTCGCACGACAATCTGCTGGGCAAGGACCCGAAGAAGAAGATAGAACAGCTCTACTGCAACGACCTGCAGGTGACACGCGCCACTCCAAGGGCGTGCATAATGCTCTCCGACGACGACCATGTGGTGCTGCCATGCAACGGCGTGAACTACTACACGGAGTGCTTCCGCCACGATGTCCCCGCCTCGCTCTATGTCTATCCGTCGGGCGGACACGGATGGGGAATACTCCCGTCGTTCAAGTATCACATCGAGATGCTGCTCGACCTGAAGGCGTGGCTGCGAAGCTTTTAGGCGTGGAAAGGAATGGAAATCGCGACAGAAACGATTACTGATAAAACTACGATCAAAACTTAAACAACAAATCTATGAAGAAAATCTTTACTTTTCTGGCATTGCTTTTCGTGGCAATGACAACAGTGACCAGCGCTTATGCCGCCGATACTGACGCGGACGGTGTAATCCTCGGATTCGACAATTACCGTCCGGGTGGCAGTTCCTTCAGATGGAAGTTCGACATCGACTTCACCAAACAGAAGTTCGTGGCTGTCGTGAACGTGAACTCCTGCAGAAAAGGCGAGCCCGACGAGAACATCGCTTCCATCGGTACCGACATCAAGAACGACCTCAGCGAGCTTGAGGATGGAGGCAATATCCACATCTATTATACCCTTAATTCAAAGACACTCAAATGTTTCTATCTTTCAGGTGCCAACGAAATAGGTTCGTGGAGATACACCCTTGAAAAAGAAAACGTTACCGGCGATGTGACTATCGAACTCTCAAGGCAGTTCGGTCTGCGCATAAACGGCGAACAGGTGTTCAACCCCTCGCAGCTGGAACTGCTGCTCAAGCATTCTAATCTGCAGTTCGGAAGTATGGAAGGCACACACCGCAGCCGTGCCACCTATACTAAAACGCGCGTGTCCGACACTTCGTTCGAGGCTGTTGATGCTACCTCCAACACCGCAAAGGCAAAACTTCTATACAAAGGCACCTACTCACGCTACGATGCCGCCAAGGTGCTCTACCGCCCGACAAGCTTCACTGAGGCAGAACTGACACTGAGCCAGCTCGCTATCGACGGCAAGGTGCTCGGCGATGTCGTTGTCAGCGGCGTGGCTTACAGATGCTATGAGTCGAGAGGCGACGACAGCCCCGGCAAGATAGACCTGACTCTTGAAAACGGTAAGGGTAAGATTGTGAACCTCGGCGAAAAGGGTACCGAACTCGCACTCACCGAAGGTCAGGAGATAGAGGTGCCTTCAGTGGACGCCAAGTTCTATGGCGGAAGACTGGAAGGAGAAGTGAAATTCCGCATCGGCAGCGACGAACTCGTGTATGACCACTCTGTCGCTGATCCGGCGAAGAACACATATACCAACGCATTGGCAACAAGCTTCAGCGGTTCCGACAAGGAGTATGAAGGCAAGACACTCGTTGTAAACAACTACGGCGACGGCTTCGCCGACATCGCAATCAACAACATTGAGTTTGCAAGTCTGGCAGGTCAGGACCTCGGCAACCTCGTAATCAAGGGAGTACCTTATTCTTATAATGCTACTGGCGAGCAGGTGTTCGCTTGCGAAAACGTAGAGGCCATACTCGAAAACAGCCCCACCGACCTTATGAAGAACTTCTCCGGTGTGAAGCTTGAAGGCAAGATTTCGGGCAATGACACCTACTTCGTTGTGGAAGGCAAGGCTCTGTCCGACATGCCCGTGAAGCTCGTCTTCGGCAAGGAGATTGCTGCTTTCACCACATACACAGCCAAGCAGTCGGTGCGTCACTCTTCATTCCTCGATGAGGAAGATGCTGCCACACTCTCAGTGCGCCCCGCAGGCGAGGGCAAGTATGCCATCTGTCTCACCAATATTGCCGATGAAAGCTATCTCACCTTTACTGCCGACGCCACCACACACACCAACGGCGAAGTGACATACGCAGCTGAAAAGGTGGAAGTTCCGATGATGTCTCTTGGTTGGATTGGCGAGAACGCATACATTTCCATTAAGGAAGCCAAGAGCGAGGGCAACCGTTTCTACGGCGTATTCACTGTCGATCTCGGCGGATACGGTGCACAGGGCTACACAAGCTACATCTACACAGTGACATTCGGTGAGGAGTTCACCGGCATAAATGCAGTGAACGGCGCAACGGAAGCCACACCGGTGGAATACTACACCGTAAGCGGTACACGCGCAAATGCTCTCCAGAAGGGTGTGAACATCGTGCGTATGTCCGACGGCAAGACCGTGAAGGTGGTGAAGAAATAAGGAAATTAGAATACGACAACCAGTCCATGTGGACTGTATAAATAAAGCGGTGCATTCCCGGCAGGTCGGGGATGCACCGCTTTATTTGTGGTATAATTGTTGAGTTTAGTCTTACTTCAGCAACGACTTGATTTCAGTGTCGAGGTCGGCAATCTGTGCATCGCGCTTATACACGTTGCAGTCCTTGTCGAGAAGGAAGAATGTCGGCACGCCCTGCACGTTGTAGTTGGTGATGACATTGGCGTCGTTCTCGCTTGCATGCACGCAGACCCACGGCAAAGCGGCGGTCTGTGTCTTCCAGAAGTGCTCGTCGCCATCAACGGAAACCTGGTAGATTTCAAATCCGGCAGCGTGGTATTTGTTGTAAAGCTCGCGCAGAACCATGATGCGTTTCATTGAGTTCTCGTCGGCAAACGAGTGGAAGTCGAGCATCACGACATGGCCTTTGAGCTGCGACAGAGTGCGTATGTTGCCGCGGTTGTCGGGCAGAGTGATGTCGATTACGCCCGTTGTGTTCACCCGGCTGGCCTCAATCTGCGTGGCAGCTTGCTTGTTGCGCACGATACGGATGTCCTTCATGCCCTCGATGGCGATGTTGTGGAGGTTCTTTCCGCGCTCCGCTTCGGGATAGAACGTATCCCAACTGGTGGCAACGGCGGCGAACACCTTGATGTCTTCTTCACTGTTGCGCGGATTGAATATCAGCGTTGCCTGGCGACCGAGGTTTATCGTCTGGAAAAGGGCGAAGTAGGAGTAGGCGCGCATGGGCTCCTTGAAGATGTAGTTGAGCTTCACATTCTGCTTGTAGTCCTCTATTACGCGTGTCACACTGTCTGCCACTGCATCTACGCCGAGTGCCGGATTGGAGGCGATGGCATTCACCTGCGACTGCAGGTTCATCTGCATCACGGTGAGTTGCTTTATCGTCGCACACTCTTCGGAACCGCTCACCTCGTAGCCGGATGCCATTGTCGGGTAGGAGGCCTTTATGCCTACGGTCTCGGTGGAGTCGATTGCGATGTTTATGATCTGTCCGGCGATGCGCAGACGGTAGAATTCGGGGGCGTCAACAGACTTGCAGTCGAAGCTGAAGGCACCGTCGTCGCCCAGCTTTACGGAGTCGATTGCCACGGCACCGTTAAGGCTCATGTTCTCGAAATAGAGTGTGGAGTCCTTGGCATCGGTGATGGTTCCTTCCACACGGAACTTGCGCTGGTCGCATGAGGTGACGCCCATTGCCACGAATGCCAATGCTGCCATGACGGCAGACTTTGTCAGAAGTTTTATGTTCATTTCTTGTCGATTTTACGGTTTTTGCTTGCAAACTTACTCATTTTTTTCCGTTTATGCCGCATTTCGCCGTTGTTTTTGCATCGGCACTGGCATTGTCGTGGCTTGGGCGGTTCGGTTTCTTATCTCACTTTCAGGTACTTCACGCCGTGGGTAGGTATGAAGCAGTCGCCTTCGCGGGCTATGTTGGTCTGCCGCCAGAGGTCGCGGACGTATGTGCGGTGTTGCATTCCGCAGCTGTTGAGTATCCGTCCGTAGTTTATTGTGATGTGCTTGTCGCCGAGATTGAATATTCCAACGGCTCTGCCGCCGTCGGCAAGGTCGCGCACCCATACTTCCACATCGCCCTCGGCATAAAGGCGTCGTGCCTGGCGTCCGAGTGTATCCTGATTGACAGCGTTCACCTCATTGTTGCAGAGCAGTGAGAGTGTGAAGTCGTCCATCTGCGAGACGTCGCAGCCTATGAGCATGTTGGCGGCGAGAAGGCTCCACAGTGAGATGTGGGTGTACTGTTCGTCGGGTGTGAGGCGTGTGTCGCGCAGGTTGGCACTCCATCCCACCTTGCCCACGCAGAGCATGTCGGGGTCGTTCCAGTGTCCCGGTTCGGCGTAGGGGTAGAGCTTTGCCTGGCGCACGAAGCCTATGTCGTGCAGCGATTCCCAAGTGTCCTCAATGTCGCCGGTGGTGCGCCATGAGTTGGCATCGACATACTTTCCCCACTCCCAAACGTTTGCCATGCCGTACTGGCAGAGGCTGTAGAAGATGTCGCGCGGCTGTTCGCGCAGGTAGCGTTCCATCTTCAGGTAGGGCTGTATGTAGGCTGCCACGGTGTGGTCGGGCGACTTGTCGAACTCCTTTGAGTAGCCGCACCAGTCGTATTTCAGATAGTCCACGCCCCATTCGTTGTAGGTTTTCGCGTCCTGTTCCTCGTGGCCAAGCGAGCCGAGATACTGTCCGCAGGTGAGATCGCCGGGCGAAGAGTAGATGCCGAAACGCAGTCCGTGGGAGTGAAGCCAGTCGCCCAGTCCCTTCATGTCGGGGAATTTCTCGTTCACGGCGATGGTGCCGTCGGCGTTGCGCTGCGGTGCTTCCCATGCGTCGTCCACATTTATATAGTTGTAGCCGTAGTCGGCGAGGCCCTTGTCGAGTATGGCCTGTGCCGACGACATCACCTTCTCCTGCGACACACTGAGTCCCCAGCAGTTCCAACTGTTCCATCCCATCGGCGGCGTGAGGGCTATCTTGTCGCCCACATGGATTGTGAATGTCTGCTCGGCATGGCCTTCAGCGTTGTCGGCTTCAAGTGCCATGACATACTCGCCGCGCTGCTTCAGGCTGCCGGTGATGACTCCCTGCTCGGCATCGAGCGTGAGACCTTCGGGCAGATTGGTGACGCTGAACTTCATGGGGCGCACGCCCGACATGGGGATGCGGAATATAACGGGCGAGCCGGGGCGCACTCCGTACACCTGCGGACCGTTGTAGCGCGGCGACTTGGGTGCCTCCGGGGTGAGGATGTAGGCGGGGATGTACTGCTTCTCGATGGTCTTGCCGCTCTTGGCGTCGGTATATACGGCGTCGATGCTCACCATTCCGCCACGCCTGTAAGGCACGGCTATGGTCTTGGTGGCGTTATGCTTGATGCTTATCTTGTGCGAACTTTGCGAGAATACCTTGCCGGTCTCCGGGTCGGAGAGTTTCAGGCGGAGCGTACCTTTCTGTGTCTCGTGGAATATGTTGCTCATGGTGATGGCGCACACGGGGTTGCCGCCGCCCTGCTTCGGTGCGAACGACATGCGGAAACCGTCGGTACGGTTGGGTACGGAGACACGCACCGTGCCCTTGTACATTCCGCCGGGGTTGCCGCCGTTATACACGCGCACGGCAAGCACGTTCTCCTTGCCCCAGCGTATGGGTCCGCGCTTGGCATCGACGGCGTATTCGCGCTCCACGTTCCACGCCGTGGCGTAGCCGCCTTTGTCGGTGTGCAGGCTGCCGGTCTTGCCTATGAGCACGCCGTTGAGGTAGGTCTCGTCCACATCGTCGATGCAGCCGAGGTTGAACTTCACGGTGGTTTTCATGTCCGACGCGTTGAGCAGCGACTCCGGCATGACGAACTTCAGACGGTACCAGGCGAATGCCTCGTTGTTGTGTATGCCCTGCATGTCCCATGTCTCGCCCACGACGAGCGACTGCCAGGCACTGTCGTCGAATGCCGCCGACTTCCATTCGGGGTTGTCGCCCACATGGAACTGCGCCCTGTCAAAATTCAGATTCTGTGCACTTGCGTTCCACGCAAGCGACGCCGCCAGCAAGGCTGACAGCAAGATGTTTCTCTTTTTCATGATAATATTAATTATTTGTAAAGTGTAAAGTAAACTGCTTCAAAATCAACGTATTACGCTGCGGTCTCCAAGCAAGGCTTCTTTGCGTCGCAAACAAGGCTTCTTTTGATTGCAAACAAGGCTTCTTTTTGTTGCAAACAAGGCTTCTTTTCAGACCGCCTGAAATTCCACCATTTTCCTGCCTGCCCACAGCCCTGCCGCAACGGCGGCGAAACCCGCCACGACACTCAGTACGATATATGCGAAAGCAAGCGCCGACGCGTCGCCGCGGAGCAGCGAAAGACCCTCGTTGCAGAACGTGGAGAAGGTGGTGAAACCGCCGCAGAATCCCGTGGCGAGCAGCAGCTTCGTGTCGCCGGCAGGCTCATTGCCGCGCAGCGAAAGCCCATAGACCAGCCCGATGACGAAGCATCCCACGACATTCACCACAAACGTGGCGACGGGGAAAGCCGTGGCGGCATGCTCCTACACCGCTTTCGACAGCAGGAAACGCCCCACAGAACCTAACGCTCCGCCCATGGCAACGAGTAAAATGCTTCGCAACAGTGTCATAGATCTTCTGTATTCTCTTTGTTTCTGCAAATTTATACAAAAATCACGAATTACCGAAAACTTTCCGAGGAAACGGGGTGTGGAGTCTTGAAAAATGTTCTTCGGATGCCCGTGCAGTTGAGGATAGCACCGCCGAAACTGCCTTTTTTAACATACTTACGGCGGAGGTATCGCCTATATCACCGCCGTAAGTATGGTTTTTCTTATAGTTACGGCGGAGGTATCGCCGTTTTCTGTCTGGAATATTGCTGTCTTTTGCGCAGGCAATGCTCCTTGGACATGACGTATGCACGGCAGGCCCGAAACACCCCTTCATCGCGACCGGATGCCAGTAGGAAGATGACGCCAAGCGCAGAAAAAGCCGCCCGGAAGGCACTCCATTTGTCAAAAAAAGAAAATATTACACCGATTGTCGGAATTTTGTTCGTTTATTCGTCTGAAAATGACTAACTTTGCTCAACTTTAATTTATTGATGTTATAATTTAGATGAACGTAATTACAAAGACAGTATCATTGCCTGATGGAAGAACCATCAGCATTGAGACCGGGAAAGTGGCAAAGCAGACCGACGGAAGTGTTGTCCTGCGTATGGGCAATACCGTACTTCTCGCCACTGTTTGTGCCGCAAAAGATGCAGTTCCCGGAACAGATTTCATGCCTTTGCAGGTGGACTACAAAGAGCAGTATTCAGCAGCAGGACGTTTCCCCGGCGGATTCACAAAGCGTGAAGGCAAGTCGGGCGACAACGAAATCCTCACATCGCGTCTCGTTGACCGCGTGCTGCGCCCGCTCTTCCCGTCAAACTACCACGCAGAGGTGTATGTAAACATCATGCTTCTCAGCGCCGACGGCGTTGATCAGCCTGATGCTCTCGCAGGATTTGCAGCTTCAGCCGCAATGGCTTGTTCAGATATCCCGTTCGAATGCCCCATCTCGGAAGTGCGTGTGGCACGCATCAACGGCGAATATGTCATCAACCCTACCTTCGAGCAGATGAAGGATGCCGACATGGACATCATGGTCGGCGCATCGGCAGAGAACATCATGATGGTGGAAGGCGAGATGAAGGAAGTGTCGGAGCAGGACATGATCGGCGCATTGAAGGCAGCTATGGCAGCCATCAAGCCGATGTGCGAACTCCAGACTGAACTCTCAAAGGAACTCGGTACCGACGTAAAGCGCGAGTACTGCCACGAAGTGAACGACGAAGAACTGCGCGAACAGATTCGCAAGGAGACATACGACAAGTGCTACGCCATCGCCGAAGCCGGCGACCACGACAAGAAATCACGCGAAGAAGCTTTCGACAAGATTCTTGCCGACTTCCAGGAAGCCTACGACGCAGCACACACTGAACTCACACCGGAGGAACTTGACGAGAAGCACGCAGAGATGGTGCGCTACTACGCCGATGTGATGCGCGACTCAATGCGCCGCTGCATCCTCGACGAGGGCAAGCGTCTCGACGGCCGCAAGACCACCGACATACGCCCGATATGGTGTGAAGTGTCGCCGCTGCCGATGCCTCACGGAAGCTCTATCTTCACACGCGGTGAGACACAGAGCCTCTCTACATGTACACTCGGAACAAAGATGGACGAGAAACTCGTTGACGACGTGCTCGAGCGCGGCTACCAGCGTTTCCTCCTCCACTACAACTTCCCCCCGTTCTGCACCGGCGAAGCAAAGGCACAGCGTGGCGTAGGACGCCGAGAGATAGGACACGGACACCTCGCATGGCGCGGACTCAAGGGTCAGATACCCGAAGACTTCCCCTACACAGTGCGTCTCGTGAGCCAGATTCTCGAGTCGAACGGCTCCTCTTCAATGGCTACCGTCTGCGCAGGCACACTCGCCCTCATGGACGCAGGCGTTCCGATGAAGGCTCCGGTGAGCGGTATCGCAATGGGACTCATCAAGAATCCGGGCGAAGAGAAGTACGCAGTGCTCAGCGATATCCTCGGCGATGAGGACCACCTGGGCGACATGGACTTCAAGACAACCGGTACACCCAACGGACTCACCGCAACACAGATGGACATCAAGTGCGACGGATTGAGCTTCGAAATACTCGAAAAGGCACTCATGCAGGCCAAGGCAGGACGCGAACACATCCTCAAATGCATGATGGAGACCATCTCCGAGCCGCGTGCAGAACTGAAACCGCAGGTTCCGCGCATCGTACAGATTGAAATCCCGAAGGAGTTCATCGGCGCAGTAATCGGCCCCGGCGGCAAAATCATCCAGCAGATGCAGGAAGACACCGGCGCAACCATCACCATCGACGAAGCCGACGGCGTGGGCAAGGTGCAGGTATCTGCTCCCAACAAGGATGCCATCGACGCTGCTCTCGGCAAGATCAAGGCCATTGTGGCAATCCCTGAAGTGGGCGAAGTGTATGAAGGAACAGTACGTTCAATCATGCCTTACGGATGCTTCGTGGAGATTATGCCGGGCAAGGACGGTCTGCTCCACATTTCAGAGATTGACTGGAAGCGTCTGGAGACAGTGGAAGAAGCCGGAATCAAGGAGGGCGACAAAATCAAAGTGAAACTCATGGAGATCGATCCGAAGACCGGTAAGTACAAGCTCTCACACCGCGTTCTTATCGAAAAGCCCGAAGGCTATCAGGAGCGTGAGCGTCGTCCGCGTGGCGAACGCCGTCCGCGCCGTGAGGGTGGCGACCGTCGTGACGGCCGTCGCGAGAATCGCGAGAACCGTGAACCGAAGGACTTCAACGACTCTCTCGACCACAACAGCGACATCTAAACATCGGCATTACAGGTCCGTCAGCCGCACAACAGGCGGCGGACCGCCCCGATAAACCTTAAATCCCTGCATCGCAGCCATCGGCAGCAATGCAGGGATTTTTCTTTTTCCGTTGCCCGGCGGCATCCTTTCACGGCAGTATTGCTGTCAAGGGCGTGTCGCTTCCGGTTCTGCCGCCATAGCGCATTCGTCGTCGGGAAGCATGTAACGGCGTGTACTGTGGTCGTTGAGGAAAATGCGGTTGAGGGTGTAGGCAAGCGACTCCAGCGCCCGTTCCCTCACAGCGGGCTTCAGCTGGCATTCCCACACCGTGATGCAGTGCCAGCCCATAGCGGCGAGTCGGCGCTGCTCCTCCTTGTCACGCGCCTTGTTGCGCTCTATCTTGGCCTTCCAGAACCCAGTGTTTGTCTTTGGGATGACGAAGTGTCTGCAACCGTCATGCCCATGCCAGAAACAGCCATTGACGAAGATACATGTGCGATACTTGCGGAGAACAATGTCGGGATGACCGGGCAGACGAGGGTGGTTCAGCCGGTAACGGAACCCACGGCTGAACAGATACTTCCTCACCAGCAACTCCGGCTTGGTGCCCTTACCCCGTATCGCAGCCATGCAACGATGCCGCTGCTCTTTGGTCATTCTGTCTGGCATTGCTTTTATTGATTCGTTTTTCGCGTATTCATATTGGCGGACGGGTGACAGCCCGATACCTTCTTCCGTCCATACCGGTTGCAGACGGGCTGATGTCTGCCGCAAAGTTATACCTTTTTCCTTAATAAGAGAAAATAGAAGGATGAAATTGTGGCGCAATTAGCCTTTTCCATTGCTGTCTCATGTAATCTTGCAGTCCTGCGAGTCGGAATTGGAAGACGGCAGGAGATAGAGTGGTAAGTTTGGAAACGTGTAAAAAAACGGTCTGATTTTTTTGTTGTTTTTCCCCCTTTTTCAAATATTGTTCGTATCTTTGTTGCGGATTTTTCTTGTTACCAAACCTAAACAACCGCTTGACGAGTGAAAGATAAGACGCATTAGATATATTAACCAGAAACAATCTACGAGAACCTCGACATTAACGGTCGGAGCGTAACGTTCAAAAGAAGAAAACTCCCGACATGGTGCCTTACTGCAACCTGCCTGAGAAAGAGAAACTCTGTGATAGGAAAATGGCAATTTGTACCAACAGACCACACACTTCGCGAGTATGACCTGCAGGGCAATATGGTAGATGCGTTCTTGGTCAGCAGTGTGGAGAACATGGTTTATGAGACAGGCGAATTACGCTATCTCAAAACAGGCAATAGCGATGACGAAGGCAATATGACTGGAGAAACGGAAGGCCTTAATCCTTCTCCTGCTCATAAAACAGCCAGATGCAAACGCTACGAGGCTGCAAGCGGATGGTATGGATTGATGTCGCCCGACGGAAAGGTGCTGACTGCTCCCGATTACAGCGATATCACCGCTATAGGCTACGACTTGTATCTCTGCAAAAAAAGGTAGCATGAGTGGTGAAGTGTTGGATGGAAAAGGAATAAAGGTAATGTCAAACAAAAAAACTATCAAATAATGAATAAGGCAACAGATAATGACAACGCAGTTCAGTCGGACAAGTACAATCTGCAACGCTTTTTGGATGCACAGTCATATTGTTACTCCAAGGCGTTGCAGGAAGTGCAAGACGGATTGAAACGCTCCCACTGGATATGGTTTATTTTCCCACAACTTGCCATTCTTGGACACAGCTATAACGCAAAGTATTACGGCATAAGCGGATACGATGAGGCTGAGGCTTATCTGAAACATCCGCTGTTGAGCGAACGGTTGAGAGCAATTACCAAGGCTATGCTCACACATATTGATAAGGATGCCGTTGAGATATTTGGCGGTATTGATGCGATTAAGGTCCGTTCATGCATGACTCTGTTCGATGCCGTATCGCCCGATGATGTGTTTCAGGAGGTTCTTGATAAGTTCTACAAGGGAGACTATGACAAGAAAACGTTGGACTATATATAGATTATATTCCACGAGGTGGCAAAAGGATGGACATTCACTTATATGGGCGCCAACCAGAATTCTGTCGAGGTGGCCATGTCTATGTCTATCCGCAAAGCCCGAGACTTCGACTATAGCAATGAGGGGACCCTTCATTCCATGCGTAAAGACACAAGTACACGCATGAATCTGTTTAGTCGCCTTAATGAATCCAAGAAGGAGGAATGCCGTTACGCAGTCTCGATGTCCAAGAAAGAACGCCATAATTTGTACGCAACTATGGCCGACGATGCCTTTGACGAGGAACTGTAAGAAGTAGTAATAAGTCCTGTAAGAGTTATGCTTACAGGACTTTTTTGTTGTATAGCGATATGCTGGATGCCTTGATTGTTTTCTGGTCAATGCATTCGGAACTTTATAAAAGGAGTCCTTGCCATCATATCTTCATATAAACGGAAATCGACCAGCAATTTCTCCCGTTACCATTTCAGCTCATCGTTCAGGATTACGCCGTCAGTCGCGTCCTCGGCAGTGAAGGTGTTGCCTTTGTACTGTACGCAGAGCATCAGCATTTCTTCGGTGCCTGTGTTCCTGATGGCGCGCTTGCCTTCCGGCGACACACGGATGATGCTGCCCTCAGAGACGGGTATGTTCTCGCCGTCCACCTGGTAAAGTCCTTCGCCCTTGAGAATGAAATAAAGTTCTTCGTGATTCTTGTGAACGTGCAGGAAACCGCCGTCCTGACCCGGTGCAAAGCTCTGGAACGAGAGTTCGCTGCCCGTTGTGCCGAGCATCTGACCTACGAACACCTTGCCCGGAATCTTAATGTCGCCCAAAGGGAGAACATAATCCTTGATTTCATTGAGTCTGCCCACATTCACTGCTGTGAAGTTATTGCCTGTCTTTGTTGTCTGTACTGATTTCATAATGCTTTTGTTTTTTATATTTCTTTGTGATGTCCCGCAACCTTGCGGTTCCTGTTTCTGGCTGCAAAATTACTATAATACAGCATGTTGTGCAAGTAGGCACGAAAAGGTGAGTCGGTTACCGCGAGGTTACCAATGCTGAAAACAAGGGCATTACGATATTAAGTTTTACATAGTTTAACAGAGATTTCCGAGATACTTCAATCCTTAATAGTTACTTTTGCGCAGTAATACGACAAAACTGACGCATTGGTATGAACAGAACAGAAACAAGAGACGCGCTTTTCCCCAATTGTCCCATCCGCAATGTGCTGTCACGCATAGGCGACAAGTGGTCGATGCTGGTGATTTTCACGCTTGAAAACAATTGCTGCCTGCGCTTCAAGGAGCTGCAACGCAGCATTCCCGACATTTCGCAGAAGATGCTTACCGCCACCCTCAAGACCCTCGAAGCCGACGGACTGGTGCAGAGAAAAGCCTTTCCGGAGGTTCCTCCCCGTGTGGAGTACTCGCTGACCGACAAAGGCAAAAGCCTTCTGCCGCACATCGACGGGCTTCTGTCGTGGGCTATGGACAACATGGGTGACATCATGGAACAGCGGAAACGCTTTCTGCTGAAACAGTAAAAGAGTTTCATCACTACGCTTCGCCGTGCGTTGAAATCATTCCGGCATCGGCGGATAATGAACAAAGAAAAATGAACACAATAGACATTGCGCTCCGCATAGCCACGGCGGCACATGCCGGGCAGACCGATCGTGACGGCCATCCTTACATCCTTCATCCGCTTGCGGTGGGACTGATGGGGCATACCGATGAGGAGACGGCGGCGGGATTCCTGCATGATGTGGCTGAAGACACCGGCGTGACCTTCGACGAAATGCTCCGCGAGGGCATCCCGACGGGTGTCGTAAACGCCCTCCGTCTGCTTACACGCAGCGAGGGAACAGACTACTACGACTACATCCGGCACATCATCGGCTCCGGCAACCCGATTGCCCTGCAAGTGAAATACAACGACCTGCAGCACAACTACGCCCGTGAAAAGGCGTGGCCCGACTTGCAGGCGAAGTATGGCAGAGCCTTGGAAATGGTAAAGGCAGCCATTGACGAATGCTCGAAGGTGGGACTTTATCATGCGCCATCCGACGCCAACACCGAGACAGGCATCTTTGCCTGCGGCTGCTTCTGGGGCACTCAGCACCAGTTTCAGAAGCAGAGCGGCGTGCTGCGCACCATTGCCGGCTACACGGGCGGCAGCGAAGCGTTCCCGTCGTATGCCGATGTGCGTGACCACAAGACCCACCATGTGGAGGCGGTAATCGTGGAGTTCAACCCGCATGCTGTCTCCTACGAAAGCCTTTGCAAGCTCTTTTTCGAGATACACGACCCTGCCCAGACCGACGGAGTTGGTCCCGACATCGGCCAGCAGTACCGCAGCTGCATCTTCTACCGCAGCGAGTCGCAGCGGCAGACAGCCGAACGTGTGATGCAGACGCTGCGCGACAAGGGCTATGAAGTGAACACCCTGCTGCTGCCGGAGCAACCCTTCTACACGGGCGAGTCATACCATCAGCACTACTACGAGAAGACCGGCGGCGAACCATACTGCCACATCCGCACAAAGCGGTTTTAGCCGGCACCGCCCCTTGACGCCCTGACGGTCGTGTTCTCCCCCGTTTCGCATTCGCCGTTTTTGTGATTTGTCACAGTTTTGGCGAACGACATGGTGGAGGCAATGCTGTCTTTTCAGATGGCGAGACTGTCGGGATTTGTCAGGAAATCGTAGATGTTCATGATTATGATGCCGTCCTCGTTCTGATAGGTAGGCGTGGGAGACCCTACTATGACATACTTTCTGAAGCCGTCGTTTATGTGTCGGAGCGAATTCAGCTCCTGCTGCATTTTCTCTTTCGTCGGCAAAGCGTATGCGGATTGGATGTAATACCTCTTGTAGCCTTGGTTGCAGACGAAATCCACTTCAAGGTTTGCACGCTGACGCTTGCCGTTTTCTTCGCTGACGACAGTCGGCACTTGACCTACATCCACGGAGAGTCCTCTCAGGCGCAGTTCGTTGTAGATGGCGTTTTCAAGAAGATGGGTGAACTCAGTCTGCCGGAAATTGAGCCGTGCATTGCGAAGTCCCAAGTCGGTGAAATAGTATTTGGAAGGTGTGTCAATGTACTTTTTCCCCTTTATGTCATAGCGTATGGCCTTTTCTATGATGAAGGCATCCTGCATAAGGTCAAGATATGTCTTGATGGTGTCTTTCGACAGGGTGCTCTTCTTTACCGATTTGAAGCTGTTTTCGAGTTTGGTGGGATTGGTGAGGCTGCCGATGTTCGACGCAATCAGACTCATGAGCTCTTCAAGGTCGCCGTCCTTCTTTATGTCATACCGCTCCTTTATGTCTCTGATATAGGTATGGCTGAACAGACTCTTGAGGTATTCCACCTTCCGTTCCTCCTCCGCCATCGTCACCACCTGCGGCAGTCCGCCGTAAGTGAGATACTCGTTCAGCAAATCCTCACGGTCGCCTTCTTTCACCGACATGAACTCCTGGAAACTCAAAGGAGTGATGTGTACCTCGTCGCCACGGCCTCTGAACTCCGTGATGACATCTTTGGAAAGAAACCTTGCGTTGCTTCCTGTGACATAGACATCGGCATTGGGAATCTTGAGATAGCTGTTGAGCACATCCTCAAATTCGGCTACCAGTTGCACCTCGTCAAGGATAATGTAGTACTGCCGGCTGTCGGTCATCCTTGAATCAATATGTCTGAGCAGCGCATCGGGGTCTCTCAATTCAGCGTTGCGGCGGTTCTCAAGGTCCACCATTATTATATGCTGCTCGTCAACGCCTTGCTCCAAAAGGTGGTTGCGGAACAATGTAAACAGCAGATACGACTTTCCGCAACGGCGCATACCCGTCACAACCTTTATCATGCCATTGCCTTTTCTGGCTATGATTCTATTAAGATGAATGTCACGTTTTATTTCCATGCGTTCGCTATTTTTGTGATTTGTCACAGTTTTGACGAATACAAAGATATGTATAAAGACCGAAAACGCCAAATCTTATTCGCTGTTTTTGTGATTTGTCACACTTTTGGCGAATTGGAGGCGGCGTCGTTATCGCCGGAGTCTGCCTGGTAAGAATCGTGTTCTTCTTAGCTATTGATTTTCAGTATTTTATGCTACGTTTGCAAACAAGGCTTCTTTTGCTTGTAAAGAAGCCTTGTTTACACTCCAAATAAGTCTTGTTTGCAGACAAAAGAAGCCTTGTTTGCAAACGAAGCAAGCGTTGATAGTCTGTGTCTATGAAAGGATAGACGAAAACATTTGTCCGTCTATGATAAAAACCCTACCTTTGCATCGTGAAAAAAGAAAAAACAAGACAAGGCATTATGGAAAGCAGAAAAGAAATGGCGGCAGCCAAAAAGACATGCGGAACGCACAACTGCACCCAGGCGGTGTGCTGCACTTATCACGATTTCACCGGACTTGACGAGGACACAATCAAGCAGGTGGGCAACAGTTTCGCAGCCGGCATGGGCAACATGGAAGGCACTTGCGGAGCCATTGTGGGCGCAGGCATAGTCTATGGACTTGCCGTGAAGGACAAGGCGAAGGCCATGAAGGGCATGCGCCGCATCATGGAGAGGTTCCAGCAACGCAACGGAGCCACGCAGTGCAAGCTGCTGAAGGGTGCCGGCACGGGCAGGGTGTTGCGCGAATGCCCGTTATGCGTAGCCGACGCTTCGGAGTTTCTTGAGGAATTGCTCGACGGGAATGTGATGTGATATGGCAGCGTCAGTTTCTACGGGAAATGTGCAGGGCAATGCGGGTATTGGCTCTGCCGCCAAGGATAAGCCCAGACCCCGCCCCAAATTCAAGGCGGAGAACGAGCATGACCGTTGCGTGGCGTGCGGCGTATGCGTAAAGGTGTGCCCGAAGGACGCCATCAGCATATACAAGGGGTGCTATGCCGTGGTGGATGAGGAGCAGTGCATCGGTTGCGGCATCTGTGAGAAGAACTGCCCGGCGGGCGTAATGCACAAGGTATTGAGATAAGATTATGGCAACGACGAAAGCAAAGAAGTGGAGCGACTACCTATGGATCGTCTCCGCGACATACTTCACACTCGGATTCTTCAACATCGTCTTCGCATGGCTCGGAGTGATATGTTTCCTCATACCATTGGTCATGGCACTCTCGGGGTGGGGCAAAGGCTACTGCAACAACTATTGCGGTCGCGGACAGCTGTTCCTGCAGATAGGCAACACGCTCGGATGGTCGCGCCGCAAGGTGGCACCGCGCTGGCTGTCGTCGAAATGGTTCCGCAACGGTTTCCTCGTGTTCTTCCTTTTCTTCTTCATTCAGATGATAGTGCTGACCGTGCACGTTGCGAAGGGCATGGAGTCGCTTCACGAGACCATCCATCTGCTCTGGACCTTCGATGTGCCGTGGCATTGGGCATATCCCGTGGCGGTAGAACCGTGGAAGGCGCAGTTCGCCTTCGGACTTTACGGCATAATGCTCACATCGCTCATCGTGGGTGTCGTGCTTACCGTTGTCTATCGCCCACGCACATGGTGCGTGTTCTGCCCGATGGGCAATATGACACAGATGATATGCAAGATTAAGAAGGGAGGAAACTGACCCCTCAACTTACAACCGTATTCCTTATGAACATACAGCAACTGAGATACATCGTCGCCATCGACCGCTTCCGCAGTTTTGCGAAAGCTGCCGATGCGTGCGGCATATCACAACCCACGCTGAGTGCCATGCTCGTGAAACTGGAGGAGGAACTCGACGTGCGCCTCTTCGAACGCTCCACAAAAATGGTGAAGACCACCGCCGCAGGAGAGAAGATTGTGGCTCAGGCGCGGCGGGCACTGATGGAGACCGACCGCATCTTCGAACTCGTAAACGAGGGCAAAGGCTCTGTCGGCGGTCCGTTCGCATTGTCGGTAGGCCCTACGATTGCGCCCTATCTGCTCCCCAAGTTCATACGCCATTACCAGAGCAAATACCCTGCCGTAAGGCTGTCGATAAGCGAACTGAAGGCCGACTTCATGCTCGATGCCCTGCTCGACGGCCGACTTGACGCCGGCATAGCAATAGCGGACAACGCCCGTCAAGGCGTGCTCGAAATACCGCTTTACACCGAAAAGTTCTATGTTTATCTTGCAGAAAGCTGCTGGCGGAAGCTCCCCGTGTTCAATCCGGAGAACTTAGAGCATGAGAACATGTGGGTTATGAAGGAGGCGCAGTGCCTGCGTGAGAGCGCGTTCTCGTTCTGCAAGGCACGGAGCAAAGGCCACCATATATATGAGGCGGGAAGCATAGAGACGCTGATTCGCATAGTGGACGAGAACGGAGGCTACACCATCATTCCCGAAATGCACCTCCCATTCCTCACGGAAAAGCAGCGCGGCAACGTGCGCAGGATTGAGGGCAGCCACCTTTCGCAGCGCCGTGTGTCGCTCTACATCAAGGACGACTACATACGCGAAAGCATGCTCAACACCGTGACTGACACGCTCAAGGAATTCATGCCGAAGGGAATGCTGGGCGAAGGAATTGTGAAGTATGGGATAAAACTGTAAAAAGGAAGTATAAACGCCGAATAACAAAAAGCGAATGACAAGGATAGAAAAAGAGAAACAGACTGTTTCAAAGATGGTGGAACTGTATTGCCGCAGCCACAACCATGCGGAAGACGGACTTTGTGAAGACTGCGCCGCCCTGCTGGCTTATGCCCACGGCAGACTTGATCGTTGCCGGTTCGGCAACAGAAAATCGACATGCAGGAAATGCCCCGTGCATTGCTACAGGCCGGATATGCGCGAGCGGATGCGCCATGTCATGCACTATGCCGGTCCGCGCATGCTGTGGCATCATCCCATAGCAGCCGTAAGGCATCTTGTTATGGAACATTTCATGTAGGAATCATGGCTTATGGATATGCGGATAGATGTTTCGTTTGCTTGCGAAACATCCGTTGGCGTATGGTTACGAAAAATGCGGGAATTTGTTTAAATACCCGCATTTCATGTCATTCATGCTTTGGTTCGGCATGAACGTAATAGTAATCATTCTTGGAGTCAGCATCGTCGCGATTGAGAACAAGTGCAATTCTTGTATCAGCAGTTGCCCAATATGTAATAATATGCGCTTTTTCAGGAAGAGCCTTGAATAAGGTGCGGTAATGCTCTACCTGCTTACCCACTTCGGTTCCCTTGCCATAATGGTTAATCATAAGTTCCGTCAGTTCACTGATTTCCTTTTCCAGGATGGCAATATCGTTGCCCTTGCCTTTTTCTTCGGAATTGTAGCGCAGTTCGGCATACACCTTGTTCATATCATTGTTGTATGTCCTTGGTTCGTAAACGGTGAAACTCCGGCTTTTGTCAAGCAGGCACGTTGCCGTAAACTGCCGTGGCTTGCTCATTGCGAATCGTCCCCAGTCGAAGCAGAGGAATTTGTCGAAGTAGATGTCGTGGTGCATCGTGTATGTATAGACGATGCGACCTTTCTTGTAGCCCTCAAAGTATGTGGTCAGGTTTGGGTTCGTATAGAAGAAACGGGTAGTCCATGTCAGGACAGTCTGCGCCTTGCTCTGATTGTTGCGGTGTATGACATATCTGTCTGGAACAATTCTGTCGTTGGCTCTCCAAACGATGGAGTCGAAATATTCCAATGCTGGGTTTGGAAGCATTGCCGTGCCGAGATGGTCGGTCAGCGAGAATTCTACATTTCCAAAAGCGACGATGACACTTCCGTTGGTACCTTCTTCAAAATCGTCGGGGTTGTAGTATCTTGCACTTACACGGAACTTGCAGTCGTCAGGAACGGCACCGGTAAAATCAAAGTTTGCATCATAATCGTATGCTTTCTTCATTTTGGCAAGTTCATTGTCGGTCATGCGTTGATAGACAACCATGCCATAAAAAGGTTTCTGATTACCGTGCTCGTCGGATGTGAAACCAATTTTTTGCATGGTGTACATATAGAATTCCTTTCCTTGGAGAGTGGTTAAAGCCAGCACTTGCATATAGCGGTTTTGCAAACTTTCGCTTTCTGTGCCACGCATGATGAAACCCTTTGTAGCATCGTAGCGCCACGTTGTCTTATTATAGAATTTGCCTGGGGTGTCACCATGGCGGAAACCGACAAGCCGACTGTCTGACTCAAACCAGTAATCTACATATCCTCCACCACAAACTGTTTCGCGATAATCTTTCTGTGAAAGCCTGCCGTCATCCTGAACTTCATATATGCCGATAACTTTCCATCCATATCCCTTTACCTCATAATCGATAACTTCAGCCATTGTCGGTTGCTGTGCTTCCAGCACGCAGCATCCGTCATTGTTGGTTGTGTATGTGCGGTTGAACAGATTGGCGTAATCAACTGTCGGTTTTTCAGGATCGTCAGAATTGTCGCAACTTGTAAAAGAACAGGCACAGACAACGGTCAGCAAAATAAACAGAAGTCGTTTCATAATTTGAATGTTTTACGTTTTGATGTATTTTAGGCATGCAAAATTACGAAAACTTGCTTGACTCTGAGCGCTATTAACTTTTTTTACTGAGTGTTATTAATGTTTTAACCCAAATCTAATGACCGATTTGGGTTAAAGGAAGACAACGGACAATAGCATAATAGGAATTAGGAGTTACGAATTAGGATTTAGGAGGTCGAGCGTCCCGCTCGACAACACCACCC
>OLGE01000327.1_pt1 | contig 58985 bp, 45 predicted proteins | sample 1605151 | NCBI WGS metagenome assembly OLGE01 (sample SAMEA3888912, study PRJEB22519) | human gut metagenome | biome: human gut; feature: human-associated habitat; material: faeces | place: Denmark | collected 2010
AAAGCCATGAATACGGAACGGGACACATACAATCAGATTGAGTACGCGCGTGAGACCGGGCGAGAGGAAGGCGCAAAACAGAATAGTTGTGACATTGCTATGAAAATGTTGGAAAAAGGAATTGCCATTGAGACAATTTCAGAGCTGACAGGTCTGACAGAAAAGGAGATTTCCGAATTAGACCGGATTGATTCCTAAGATGTTGCGGAGCTCGCCCAGCTTGACGACGAGGACAGAACCAATTACATTAAAGCCATGAATACGGAACGGGACACATACAATCAGATCGAGTACGCGCGTGAGACCGGGCGAGAGGAAGGACGAGAAGAAGGACGTGCTGAAGGTCATAAAGTGGGCAAAGAAGAGGGTCTCAAAGAGGGACAATATAAGATTGCCATGAATCTTATACGGCTCGGGGCATCTTGCGAGATTATCACGCAGGCCACAGGGCTTTCAGCAGAAGATGTTTCCAGGCTAAAGGAAAGGACGAATTCCATCAGGCGGGACGACGCCACGGCCCCCTCTGTAACGCATTGATAATCAAGTATAATTTATTTCAAGTGTGGATTTCCTATGATTTTTTGGACACTAATCCACATCCAATTTCATAACTCTATATGAATCAAATCATTGCAAAAACTGATGTAGCACCGTCCCGACAGAAGACATAACGCCGGAGACGATTGAAGATAACAATAGTCCGTCAAGACGTAACTCTGGAGACGCTTACCAACAAAAGCACAGAACAGCAGAACACTGTGGTCTCCCCATTACCATGCAAAATTTGCGTCCCGACCAGGAAGATGGAACGGAACGCAAATAATATAAGGTAATTTCTACGCCGGGCAATATGCGTCGGCGGACAAAACTATTTCACGGAGAATTTATAGACGGTATGCTGGGTATAAACGTCTCCTGGACGAAGAACGGTATCAGTAAACTCCGGATGGTTTATGGAATCCGGCCATTTCTGGGTTTCCAATGCCAATGCCTCACGGTGACCTATCGGCTGGCCTTCAACCTTACCGCAATAAGAACCGTCGAAAAAGTTTCCGCTATAGAACTGAAGTCCAGGCTGATCAGTCAGTATTTCCATGAGACGTCCGGTAGAAGGGTCATATACTGAACATACGCTATGCAGACTTCCATCAGATGGGACATTGAGCTCCCAGTTGTGGTCATATCCGCCTCCCGTGAGCAGCTGAGGGTGATTTTCAGCGATTCTTTCTCCGATTGCATGCGGCTCACGGAAATCGAATGGAGTTCCGGCCACAGGCATATGCTCGCCAGTAGGAATGAGCACCTTATCGACAGGAGTGATGGAATCTGCATTGATAGTCACTACATGATCCAAGATAGAACCACCCCTGCTGCCGTGCAAGTTATAGAACGCATGATTTGAGAGATTTACCGGCGTAGCCTTGTCGGTCCGGGCACTATATCTTATATCAAGACCATTGTCATGAGTAATTGTATAGGTAAGGTCAATGCTGAGGTTACCAGGAAAGCCATCCTGACCATCAGGTGCTGTGTATGTGAGAGTTACTGAAGAGTCAGTCCGCTCCTTCAGTGACCACATGACCATATCCACTCCGAGAAGTCCACCATGCAGAGTCTGGCCGTTGTTGTTCTTCGGAAGATTATATGTAACATCATCAAGCGTGAATCTGCCGCCGCCGATACGATTGGCTACCCTGCCTACTGTAGCACCAAGGAAACGTTCACCGGAATTGTGGACATATCTTTCCCCATCACCATAGCCAACTATGATATCGTCAATGTTGCCGTCTCTGTCAGGAGCAAAAAGACTGATGACACGAGCACCGAAATCCGTCACCTGCATCGTGATATCTCCATTGCGCAAGGTATATAGATTCATATGGTTCCGAACACCCGCGGACTCATCCTTATAATGGAACGCTGATGGGCGTACTATTGGCACAGGAGCCTTCAGAGGAGCATTGATGACAGCCTCATTGGCTTCTCTCACACGAGCCGCATCCACTTTCAGGACTTCACGGTCGTATGTGTACAAACCATTAACCTCTCCCTCAACGTCAGTCGTCTGAGTATAGACTGCAGCCGCACACATATCCCTCTGCTTGATGTCGATAAGGTCACGGGCATACAGACAATATGTATCAGTAACCTTCTTTTCCGTATCATACTGGATATAACCCCATTTGCGACCGATCTCCCACGTATGGCCATCGATTGGACGACCTATGCCGCCATATTCGCCGAGTACATTGACCATAGCGGTGTCAAGGATACGCATCGCCGGATTCGGGTAGGTATGTGTGTCCAGGATATCGCCTGCACCCTGTATCCAGTTTCCGCCCGAGGCAGCATTGACAAGACGGGAAGGATCCATTTTTCTGGTGAAATCGACCACCTCCTTAGTGTCGAACTGGCCCCACGCTTCATTGAAAGGAACCCAAACGACAATGGACTTAAACTTCTTAAGCTGGTTAATGATTTCACCCCACTCCTTATAATAGTTGGTCATATTCGACTCATTACGTGCCCAGTAATCAGTACCGGCGCCATAGCAGTCTTCCCCCTGCCCCCACTGTTCAGGGCTATTGTAGCATCCGATACTTGGCATATCCTGCCATACCAGCATTCCGAGACGGTCACATGCATAATACCACTGTGCCGGCTCGACTTTGATATGCTTGCGTATCATATTGAAGCCCAAATCTTTGGTTGCCTTGATATCCCACGTGAGCGCCTCAACACTCGGCGCGGTATAGAGTCCGTCCGGCCACCATCCCTGGTCGAGCGGTCCGAACTGGAAAAGGATCTCGTCATTCAGCGCAAGCCTCTTGACCCCGTCGGAGCCGATCTGCTCTGAGATCTTGCGCATAGCGGTATATCCCTGAATTTTGTCAATGACTTTTCCGTTTCTTATCAATGATATTTTGACTCCATAGAGATACGGCTTGTCAGGGCTCCAGAATTTAGGGTTCCGGACCTTTATCGTAGCAGTCTCGCCTGCAGCAACTGTCTGACGTCCCTTGCGGAAGATGCTCCAGCCTGGTTTTTCAGTATCGTAGCCTATCTTTGGGCGGAGGATATCTACCCGAATTCTGTCTCCATCTACAGCACCATGACACACCGTAGTAACGGAGATTTCGCCTGTAGCAATATCAGTTTCGACATTGTAGTCTTCGATATGTGCATCAGCATTGACAGGTTCCATCCATACACTCTGCCAGATACCAGTAACAGGTGTGTACCATATGCCGCTCGGATCAGAAACCTGTTTTCCACGCGGAATCGAATAATCAGGGTCATCCGTCGGATCCCATACCTTCACTATCAGTTCAGCAGGGGTATCGCTCAGATAATCAGTCACATCTACGGCAAAAGCAGTAAAGCCTCCGGTATGGGACGCTATCTGTTTCCCGTCAATGAATATATCCGCACGCCAATCGACCGCATCGAAGTGAAGAAGGATTCTCTTTCCATCCCACTTGGCAGGCTTCACGAGCTTTGTCCTGTACCAAAGAATCTGGTCCTCACCAATGCGTTTGCAGACGCCTGAAAGTGAAGATTCTATGCAAAACGGCACCAAAATCTGACCGTCAGTGTTTTCAGGCATCGAAACGGCATCTTCAGAACTGATGGCGTAATCCCAAAGTCCATTGAGATTCTGCCATTGCCTACGAGCCATCTGCGGCCTGGGATATTCGGTATGGCATTCCCGGGGATTCATCTCAGAAGCCCACCTTGTACGGATGTTCTCTCCGGCCGGAGCCCATTGCTGGGCAAATGAAACGCCGCAAGCCATCAAGAACGCAAATAAAAATAAAAGGTTCCTTTTCATGAGTTAATGATTATGTATGCTAAGGTAATCAATATTTTTGACACTTATCACCCTCAATTACAAAACTTGCCCGTGATGTATCAGTTGTCCACTGCACATCACGGGCAAGACGGCTATCTTAAAAACTTAGGCTTTGACAAGATTGATTGAAATCCTGAATGTCTGGGTGTTTTGCCAGAGAGGAACGAAGTCAGACGGCTTCTCGAGTCCGAATGCTTTCATAAGCTGCATGATGGCAGCAAGCTGGGCCTTTTCTTCGGCTGAAATGTCAGGATTGTCTGCCATACCTGCAAGAAGTTCATCCAACTTAGGAAGAGCAGGGAGGAAAGCATTGATGATAGGATCGCACATTTCCTTGTCTGCATAAAGTTCGAGTGCACCGTTCTCCTGTGAATACTTGAATCTGAAACCGCTCTTCATAATCTGCTGAATCTGAGGCATCAGCGCCTTTACATCCACGCCAAGTTCCTTGAGGTCATTGAGGAGGTCCAGAATATCTGAAAGACTTGAGTCTCCTGAAGGAAGATTGTCTCTCGTCATGAAATCGGCATTTTCATCGTCACCTGCAAGAGCAGCCACGTTAGGAACCATATAGAAATAGTCCTGCGCATACCAGAACGCCAGATTGGCCTTTGGAAGAGAGAGCCACTCGGTGTGCGAGGTAGCATTGAAATGATACTTTCCGTCAGGTCCGATGAGCGCTTTCAGAAGTGTCTGGACATCAGGCATCTGGAAACCGCCTTCATCGTCAGAGTCAGACTCCCAGTACTCTGCTGTGATATTTCCGTCTTCGTGGAATGTCATGCTGTTGAAACTGTCAGCAACATTGACACTTCCCAAAAGGCTCAGCGCCATCGAAAGGTTGGCAGCAGAAGCGGCATAATTACCGCCGGCTGTCCAGGTCACCTGCATAGGATAAGCTGACGGGAGCATGTTGCTTCCGGGAGCGACTGTGCGGAGAAGATTCCATGTACCGGCCAGACCAGCCTGCGCCGCATCAGAAACCCTGGAAGATGCTGTAATAGTGATTTTTCCCTCAGAAGTAATCTTGCCTTCAGATGTAATCTCATAGATTGCCGGACGGGCAGTTGTCGAGAGCAGCGAAATCATTGACGGGCTGGCTACCAGAGAAGTGTTTCCACTGAATGTCCATTCACCTTTGCCGGCAGATTTCAGGTCAACATCCATTTCCACCTTGTTGTAACCGGGGATGATATTGTTCAATGTCAATGTGGCGGCATTGCCAGAAGTGGCTGAAAGTTTCGCATTGCCGACTTGCACCGGCACTGCATTGACAGTAATCACTGCATTTCCGCTCTCGGCGGTAATTATCTCTGATGGTATCTCCTTCCAACCATTGTTTTCGGGACTGTCCTTTTTGCAGGATGCCGAACATGCCAGTACGCAAACCAGCGCACAAAGCGACATAATTTTCTTCATCATAATTCTTAATAGTTAAAATCAATGGTTCCGCATGTGCAGAACCCGATAATAGATGCAAAATTGATGCAAAATGTTTCGCGTGGCAACGGCCACAAGATGTTTGGCAGTCTCAGGGCGCATCGCTTCTTCCAGACTCATGGAAGGCGGAGTGACAGCCTCGACAATACGGAAGCCTCTGTCTCTCAGCATCTTCTCATCCCGTACAGCTCCGCTTACCAGAGCCACCGGAATATTCAGGCGCTCAGCCCTTTCCAGCACACCCACAGCCGTTTTTCCTTTCAATGTCTGATAATCGGAACACCCTTCGCCTGTTATGACAAGGTCTGCCCCGGCAATCACAGAATCGAAACCTATCTGGTCCAGAACCAGGTCCACACCCCGCTTCAGTTCCGCGCCAAGATATGCACGGAAAGCTCCTCCGAGACCACCGGCAGCACCGGCACCAGGCATATCGCTTACGTCAATGCCAGTATCTTCTGATATTTTCAATGCATATCCGCGCAGTCTTTCCTCCAGAACCTCCACATCCTGTCCGGAAGCACCTTTCTGAGGACCGAAAACCCGACTTGCTCCATTCCTTCCTATATATGGAGTATCCACGTCACAGGCAATAGTGAATTGAAGTCCTCTTGTCTTTTCGAGAAATCCTTCCGCACCTATCATTCCCATTCCCCCGTCATTGGTGGCACTTCCGCCAAGTCCTATGAGAAATCTCCTGCAACCTTTGTCAACAGCTGCCAATATCAGTTCTCCAAGTCCTTTCGTAGTGGCAATCAATGGATTGCGTTCTTCGTTCGTCAATAGTGCAAGACCGCAGGCAGCGGCAGATTCAATAATGGCCAGGTCCCCTGCCACGCCATAGGCAGTTCGTACAGGCCGTCCCAACGGATCCGAAACCTCAGCCCACTCCAGATGTCCGCCAAGAGTATCGACCAAGGCCTCAACCGTACCCTCTCCTCCGTCAGCCACGGCAAGACGCACCACTTCACAGTCAGGATATACCTCGGACACGCCTTCAGCTACAGCGTCTGACACTTCCGAAGAAGACAGACAACCCTTATAGGAATCGCATGCAATGACGATTTTTTTCATACGTATACTAATCTTACTGATGCAAAGATAGAATATTCAGGAGTATTTCTTACTTTTGCACAGGAAAACGCTTATCATGGAAGAAAAAGACAGACAGCTTGAAAGGAGGGTCTTCATCATTATTTTCTTGGGAGCGCTGAGCGCTTTCGGCCCTTTCGTCATGGACATGTACCTGCCAGTTCTGCCGGCAATGGAAAAATGGTTCGGATGTTCTACAGCATTGGTACAGCTAGGACTGACGACCGGACTGGTCGGTCTGGCGGCAGGACAACTCGTATTTGGACCCATAAGCGACAAATACGGGCGACGTAAACCATTGATCTGCGCTATGTTACTTTTCATAATCGCCACTGCCGGCTGCATCTTCGCAGCAGATATACATCAATTCGTGGTGATGCGTCTTTTCCAGGGAATCTCAGGAGCAGGAGGCGTGGTACTCTCCAGAAGTATCGCGGCAGACAGATACAGAGGACGTGAATTGACTTCAATGATGTCAGTCATAGCCGCGGTCAATGGCATCGCTACAGTTGCGGCACCTATCGTGGGAGGCCTAATAGCATTGATAGGAGGCTGGCGCGGAATCTTCTGGAGTCTCATCGTACTGGCTATCGTCCTTCTGATTGGAGCGTTCCGCATGACGGAATGTCTCTCATTCAAGAATCTCAGCATGATGAACGAATCTTCAGGCAAGGCAATGGCCGACGGATTCCTGAATGTCCTGAAAAACAGGAAGTACCTGCTGTACGTACTTATATATATGTTCTCCATGGCGTTGCTGTTCACCAACCTTGCATCCGCCCCATTCATCATACAGGAGCATTACGGACTGACAACACTTCAGTTCAGCATAGTATTCGGATTCAATGCATTGACCTTCGCAATCGCCTCTGCCATAATACCTTTATTCAAGACAAGGGACATCGCGATAGCGTTCGGAACCGTCGGGCTGGTCATCCTTTCAGCAGCAATGCTGGCCGCCTTCGTCATCGGATGCGGATTCTGGATATATGAAGCCATCGTCTTCATACTCATGCTCATGGTCGGCATCGTTTCCACCACTGCCAATGTCGCGGCCATGGATGCGGGAAGGGACAATGCAGGAGTGGCTTCCGCACTGCTCGGAGCCATCGGACAGTCATTCGGAGGAATCATACCTGTAATCATCGGACTGGGAAACATATTCACAATGACAGGCGTCATGTTCGTCTTGTGCGCCATCCTCACAAGCGGATGCGTAGTCTATTTCAGGAAATCGGACAAGATTCAATCACAAATATAAAATGGAACTTTACGAATACGCCAGGCCTGACATAATGGCAGGCAAGACAATACTTTACCTTCACGGATTCGCTTCAAGCGGACAGAACGGCACAGTCAGGGCAATGACTACCCTGCTGCCGGGAACAAGAATCATCGCCCCGGACATTCCGGTAGAACCCCAAGAAGCATTGACATTTCTCAATGACCTGTGTGCCAAAGAGAATCCCGACCTCATCATCGGAGCCTCGATGGGCGGAATGTATGCCGAGCTGTTGCGCGGTTTCGACAGGATTCTTTTCAATCCGGCGTTTTTCCTCGCCGACACGCTCCAGAAGAACAACGGTTTGGGCCGTCAGGAGTTCCACAACCCCAGACGCGACGGACAGACCTCGTTTCTGGTAACGAAAGGACTTCTGGAGTCATTCAGGGAGGTATCTTCACACTGCTTTGAAAACATGACTGACAATGCCTCCGACCCGTCGTCTTTCGGAGAAATGACCGATGAACGCGACCACGTATATGGAATGTTCGGAACACATGACAATTTCGTCACCGGAACATTCGATGTTTTCAGAAAGTACTATGCCAATGCCATCCATTTCGAAGGCGAGCATTATATGGACGACAGCGTATTGCTCCACTCTGTGCTTCCTGTCATTGAAAGAATCGATGACAAGCAGGAGAAGAGGAGTAAGCCGGTGATGTTCATAGCATTGACAGATGTTCTGCTCGACCTCAGGAACGGGGTCTCAAGAGGCAAGAGCATTGATGAGATGGAGCCTTACGGCAGCGCTGTCAAGGCCTTTGCGGCATTGACAAGAAACTATTCGCCCTACGTTCTCATCACGAATGATTTCAATGAACCTGAGCGCATCCCGGCATTGACCCGATGGGTGGAGAAACGCATCGGCGTTCCTGCGTGGAACAGGGTGGTCATATGCAACAGGAAGGACATGCTGCTGGGAGATTATCTCATCGACAGGTATCCAGAGAGGCTGAATTCCGACGATTTTATGGGGACGGTTCTTCATTTCGGGGAGGAGCCGTTCAAGACATGGGAGGAGGTCCTGACATATTTCAGCAGGCTGGGAGGCCAGTGATTCAGATAAAGCTATAATGAAGTTAGTTACTCAAGTTTCGCAAGTTGTCAAACTTGCTGAACGTTAGTGCTAAACTTGAGTTAATTAATTTTTTTTGGAGAATTTTTTCCACAAATAACGTATATTTGGGAAAACCATTATAGCTTATGAACTCAAACATTCTCAAACTAATGGTCTGCGCGACCATCCCGGTCGCTCTTCTCTCATGCAAAAAAGACGAAGAGCCTGTAAAGACTGACTATATCATCAGCCAGTACGAAAACAACGAACTGCCGGAAAAGATTTCATTCAACGGAGGGACATTCAAAGTCAATGTCAAAGTCGATACCCTCACAAAATCCAACATCGAAGTATTCCTCCCGTGGCAATACCGCCTCGTCATCGGCGGAGAGGCGCAGGAGGCAGTGAAAATCGAGATACCGACCAAGACTTTCGAGGTCAATGTCCCTGAGAACTACACGGAAAACACAAGGACAGTGGCAGTGGAGGCCATGTTTACCGATATGAAAACTTTTAATGCCAACGGAGACGCCACCCCGGGCGAATGGAAGCAGATTGCCTCAGCAGAGCAGGACTGCGGACTTTTCCTGATCGAAGACTTCTGGTGGGCAAAGGGCAACATTGACCTGAAAGACGGCAAATTCATCATCGCGGAAAAGATGGCAGACCCTGGACTTTTCTTCAAGAAAGGCTCAAGCTACGGCATCAGACCGGTGGACGGCGCCTATGACGGAACCGCTTATACTCCGGAGCCAGTCAAGATAGAGATGAAAGACATACCGTCCGACAGTGACAGCGACGACCCGTGCACCAAGATGAGTCCGGCGCTCAGGCTTCCGACATATATGGAAGCATATTACCTTTATTATCAGGAAGATACCGACAGCGAACACGCTCTCGACGGAATCAAGGGAAGAACCTTCAAGGAGGCTCCTGGATATTTCCTGCCATACACAGGAGCAATGTTCATAGACACCGGAAAGATGGACCATCAGTATGACAATGCCTACGGCGGATATTGGATAGACGGAAGGAGCTACGACAACGAGCACATGGTCTATGTCATAAGTGACACATACTCAATGATTTTCTATGACTTGACCAACAACGCGCTCGGTTCCGTGAGATGCGTGAAGAACATACGGCAGCCAAGCTATGTCTCACACAAATTGACACCTGAAAAGCTGGAGGCCAATACCGGATTCGAACTGGAAGTTGAGACTGACCCGGGCGAATTCGCCCTCTACGAGGCGACCCTCATCTCCGACACTCAGGAAGAAAAAACAAGCACCTGCACCCCGAAAGTGACGAAGGCTTCTTTCAATGTCAGTGCGAACACCGAGAAGGCGGACAAGACATGGAAACTGTTCATAAACAACAAGTTCACAGGAAAGACCTTCGTTCAGCCTGCCATTCAGGACTATGCGTTCTATGTATCACATACGCCTGCGAAGAACGACTACAAGGCATTCACACTCACTGTCAATATAGACACAGACCTCGGAAAAGTCGCAGTGGAGGCACGCGGTTCGGACGGCAACACATACAGCAAGGATGCCTCAAGGTTCAATCCTGTAGCCGAAATTCCTATTCCGGAGAACACCAAGACTACGGACAGGACATTCAGCATCTTCATCAATGGCATTGACACTGGCAAGAAGGTGGTTCAGGCCGGTGCTCCTGCAGCAGACGGCTGGTCAGTAATCTGGAGTACCGGATACCTTACGATAAAAGACGGGGCCTATACATTTGCAGGACCTAAGGAGCACGGAATGTACTTCAAATGGAGGAGCAAATACGGCATTGACCTCGGACAGAACATAAAGAACACAAGCAAATATCCGGGAAAGGCATATGGACCGAAAGAGGAAACACTCTCATACACAGCCATTTCCAAAGACGATACCGACCCATGCTCACTCGTTCTGCCTGCCGGCACATGGAGGCTGCCGACTGCCGAAGAAATGACAGAGATGACCAAAGGCGGAAGTGTTGACACCAAAACCGGAGCATACTATACATGTACCGACGGAGAGCAGACCGTATGCCTCATGGCAGGAGGACAGCTGAAGAAAGACGGATCTGGAGTAATGTTCCCGACCAACGTTTTAGTATGGACAGGAACAAAAGCCTCAGACGGAAAATGCCAGTATCTGATGTGGACGTCATCGGCATCGGGAATTCCTAAGATTGCCAGACTGACATTGAACGATGCGGCTTTCCAGGTACGCTGCGTAAAGAGCAAGTAGGCATCAGACGCATTATTTTTTTCGGCGAATATTGGAAATGAGCCCCAAAAAACGTAAATTTGCGATACATGGATTGAAATGCGCTGTTCGACATGCTGGAAGGTATAAGAAATAATATCGAAAAGTTGATTGCTCTGTACGAAAGCGAGAAGAAACAGAATGAAAAGCTGGTTCTCGAATTGGAACAGAAGGACGCGACGATTGATTCATGCAAGAAGCAGATTGCGGAACTGGAAAGACAAGTGGATAATCTTAAGCTTACAGAAGCCTTCACCGCACCATCAGGAACGAACTATGATGCGCGGGAGAAGATAGATAAGATGATTACGGAGATAGACAGATGTATCTCCTTATTGGAGAAATAGTTATGGGGCAGAAGATTACGATTCGGATAAACGGGAAGATATATGAGCTGACAGCCGAGTCTCCTGAAAAGGAAGAAATCTACAGGCAAGCTGCGGTTTCTGTAAACCAGATGCTGGGCACATATATGCAGAAGTTCCCCGGAAAGGATCTCTCAGAGCTGATTTCTCTGGTAGCGCTGAATGAGAGCATCGGAAGGCTTACGCTTACGAGGAGGCTGGAAGCAGTGGAGAAGGAAACGGAAATGCTTAAGAAACAGACAGATACTTATCTTGACAATATTGAAAATCAGCCGCCAGCCATAACTCGCTGAAAACAACACGTTCTACGGAACCGGGTGTTCTCGAGCCGGGGATGCGCGGGCCTAGATAACCCTCACGGGGATTCTGCTACGGCAGGACGTAGGATTACTGAACCGGCACGGAGCTCAAATCTTAATATTTAAGATTTTCTGACGGACATGCTGACGGCTTTTTTTTATGAATTACCGGACAAGATGCTTCTACAGACAGCAGAAGTGACTTGTCCGGTTTTCTGTTGTCCGCGATGAACAGGACTGAAACTTAAAATTATAATATATATTCACGTATGAACAACATTTTGATACTCATAGCAGTAGCCTTACTGTCAGCTGCATTCGGAATTGCAGTTTTCATAATGGTTCACAGAATGATTATGAAAGGACGCAAGGACAGCATCCTGGAGAAGGCCGAACTGGAGGCCGAAAACATAAAGAAGGAGAAGATCCTTCAGGCAAAGGAGAAGTTCCTCCAGCTCAAGAGCGAGCACGAAAAGATGGTCAATGAGAAGAACGCACAGATCAAGGACACTGAGAACCGTCTCAAGCAAAAAGAGAACAATCTGAATCAGCAGAACAACGATCTGCTGAGGAAGATGAAAGACCTCGACAACACGAAGGCGACCCTGAAGGCTCAGAAAGAGAACCTTGACAGGAAAGCTGAGGAATACGAGGCTCTCAGGGTAGAGGCAAACAAGCAGATAGAGAATATCGCCGGCATGACCGCAACCGAGGCAAAGAACCTTCTCATGGAGAACATGAAGGCCGAGGCGAGAAGCGAGGCTCAGGCTTACATCAATGACACTATGGATGATGCCAGACTGAATGCCGCAAAAGAGGCCAAACGAATCGTAATCACCACAATACAGAGGACTGCAACTGAAACTGCCATTGAAAATGCAGTTACCACATTCCCTATCGAGAATGATGAAATCAAAGGAAGAATCATCGGACGTGAGGGACGTAACATCAGGGCTCTGGAGGCTGCGACAGGAGTGGAAATCGTAGTCGATGATACACCGGACGCAATCCTTCTCTCAGCATTCGACCCTGTCAGAAGAGAGGTCGCAAGACTTGCGCTCCACCAGCTGGTAGTGGACGGACGTATCCATCCTGCAAGGATCGAGGAAGTCGTTGCCAAGGTTCAGAAACAGCTTGAGGATGAAATACTTGAGACAGGTAAGAGAACTTGCATTGACCTCGGAATCCACGGCATGAACATCGAGCTCGTGAAACTCATCGGCCGAATGAAATACCGTTCATCTTACGGACAGAACCTTCTCCAGCACTCACGCGAGGTTGCAAATATCTGCGCAATCATGGCCTCAGAACTCGGTCTCAACCCTAAGGTCGCCAAGAGAGCGGGCTTGCTCCATGATATAGGTAAGGTATCAGAAGACGATCCTGAGCTTCCACACGCACTTCTCGGTATGAAACTCGCCGAGCAGTACAAGGAAAGACCTGAAATCTGCAACGCTATCGGCGCACACCACGAGGAGACCGAGATGACTACACTTATCTCCCCTATCGTAATGGTCGGAGACGCCATATCAGGAGCACGTCCTGGAGCACGTCGTGAGGTCATCGAGTCCTATATCAAGAGACTTAAGGGTATGGAAGACCTTGCAGCCGCATATCCTGGTGTAACAAAGAGTTACGCCATCCAGGCAGGTCGTGAGCTCCGCGTCATCGTAGGCGCAGAAGAGGTCAGCGACGATCAGGCAGCAAAACTTTCAGCAGACATCGCTCTGAAGATCCAGAACGAAATGACCTACCCTGGACAGGTGAAGATTACCGTTATCAGAGAGACAAGATCTGTCGCCTACGCCAAATAGCGGAATTTGCTTAAAACATACATGACAACTCTTCAATAAAAATGATCAGGAAATCATTGAAATTCATTGCAGGCATTGCACTATCAATCATGAGTGCTGTGCCTGTTCTGGCTCAAAATTTCGAGCCTACAGTGACCTGGAAGGTATCCCAGGGAAAGAATGACGGTAATCTTACCGAAATCATCTTCGACGGAACCATCGCTTCAGGGTGGCACACCTATGGCATTGACCACAAGGCCTCCCCTACTACGATTGAGTTCACGGATCTCACAGGCTGCACCCTTGAAGGCGGACTGTATGAACTTCTTCCGAAGTCAGACTACAACGGAGACGAGGTTTTCTTCGACCGCATCAAGATTGGTCAGAAACTCATGCTTTCTGCTGACGCTGAAGTACTTAAGGGCACTATCACAACATCGAGTTGCAAGGACCACAACTGCGGCGCCCCGGAAGACTGGGACTTCGAAATCAAGTTGAAAAAGCCAGAGACAGTTGCAGTTGCACCGGCAGTAACCGGAACCGAAGAAGAGCAGAAGGCAGGAAACTCCATCTGGGGACTCATTCTCGAGGCCATCCTCTGGGGATTTGCTATGCTTCTGACACCTTGCGTCTTCCCTATGGTACCGATGACCATCTCTTTCTTCATGAAAGGTTCGTCGTCGCCTGCAGCAGGCCGATTCAAGGCATTCATGTACGGTCTTTTCATCGTTCTGCTCTACACACTGCCTATCTCCATCATCATCGGCCTCACCTATCTCTTCGGTGGCGAGACCGTAACGGCAGACATATTCAATTGGCTTGCAACGCATTGGCTCCCGAACATCATCTTCTTCATCGTGTTCATGGTCTTCGCGGCATCTTTCTTCGGAGCATTCGAAATCACTCTCCCGTCTTCACTTGTAAACAAGAGTGACAAGAACTCCGACAAAGGCGGCCTTGCGGGAATCTTCTTCATGGCATTGACACTCGTCCTGGTATCATTCTCATGCACCGGCCCGATTGTCGGCTCCGTACTCATAAAATCCACACAGGGCGAGTTCTGGACACCAATGGTGACAATGCTCGCATTCTCAATGGCTTTCGCATTGCCTTTCACAATCTTCGCGATGTTCCCGTCACTGCTCAAAAAACTCAAGAGCGGAAGCTGGCTCGGTTCCGTGAAGGTTGTCCTCGGATTCATAGAGGTGGCTCTCGGATTCAAGTTCCTCAGCGTAGCTGACCAGACCTATCACTGGGGTCTCCTCGACAGAGAAATCTACCTTGCCATCTGGATTGTAGTATTCACACTCCTCGGACTCTATCTCCTCGGAAAAATCCGTTTCGAAGCTGACAGCGAGGTAAAACACATCGGAATATTCAGGCTCTTCCTCGTAATCGTGGACTTCACTTTCGTTGTCTATCTGATTCCTGGAATGTTCGGAGCACCGCTCAAGGCTATCTCAGGCTATCTCCCGCCTATCGAAACGCAAGATTTCGTAATCTGGAGCAAAGCCGACGGCCAGATGACTGCGGCCACTGTCAATGTCAATGCAGATGTCAAGTCTTCAGAAGGTCTCCACCAGCTACCTCTCGGCCTGACAGGCTATTACTCAATAGATGAAGGACTTGCAGCAGCCAAAGCGGCTGGAAAACCTGTATTCATCGACATATCAGGTCTCGCCTGCGTGAACTGTCGCGAGATGGAGCAGAGAGTATGGAGCGACCCGAAAGTTCTCCAGATGCTTAAAAATGATTTTGTAATCGTGGTCCTCTATACAGACGACAAGGCTAAACTTCCAGAATCGGAATGGGTTACCACAAAGACAGGAAAAGTTCTCAAGGACAGGGGCAGGGTCAATGCCTACTATGTCCGCGAGAGATTCGGGGTTAGTGCCCAGCCTAATTACGTGATTCTGGACACAGAAGGCAACCAGGTGACACCGGTCAGAGGATACAACCTTGACATCGACGGTTTCGTAGAGTTCCTCAACTCCGGATTGAAATAAATCATTATATCATATAAAATGACCACGGAAACTGACGTGAAATCTCACAAGTTTCCGTGGTCGTTTATTTAATTCAAGACCATTCGTGGATTATTCGCCGAACAGCAGAGTCATGTCCTTGTCTATGGCCTGCGCGGCAGGGGCCGGAACAAATTCCCAATGTCCGATGCGCTGAGTATCATTGATTTCAGCCGCATGGATGCCATTGGACTTCTGAATATAATCGTAGAGGATGTTGCGTATGTCATCATGACGCGCCACGATACGGTCATCCATATTGTCCGTGTCAATGCCGGCTCCCCTGGATAGGATATAACCGCCTCCGGCAGCACGATAAGATGTCATGGCCACATTGTACCAGGCATCCGTTGAGAACGGAGTCCCGTCAGCCAAGGTGGTGATGCTGATACGGCTTCCGTAAGGCTTGGTTACGTCTACTGTATAGACAAGTCCGCCAGCAGAGTCGAAATTATATGGCCTGTTTATGAAATGCCAGTTCTTCTGTCCGGTACGCTGGTCCTCCCCCTCTGCAATCTTCAGAACATGGCCGCCCGGAACATAAGTCTTAATCCACGAGTCATAGGAATACTCTAGGCATTTGCGGATTTCATCGCCGGTCAGTCTGACAACAAACAACTGGTTCTCATACGGATAGATACTGAACAAATCATTGTAGATAAGCCTTCCGGCATTGATATCCTTATTAAAGGTCAATGGTGCCGCGAAAGAAACCTGAGCCGACTTCGCCGAAAGGCTCAGTGTATGGATGAGATTCATATACGGACACATGCCGGCATAAGAATCGCGGGTTCTAAGGTCAATGTCAAGGTCGCCCACTTCCCTGAGTGTAAACCTCTTGACAGCCTCGTAATCTGAATGGAAGGCGGCCTCCATCTTTGGGTCAACCCTGTCGGCATTGACCTTTATGAGATCGGCGTTCACGGATTTTGCCAAAACTTTACCGTCTTTCAATGCCAGACGTATGCGGCCATGCCCGATGTTCTGCGCACGGCTGCCGGAATTGATAAGACAGATGCTGTCCTGCTGTACGACAACAGCAGAATGGTCATGTGAGCAAACTACGAAATCGACTCCTTTGAGAGATTTCAGAAGGTCAAGCCCCTGACTTTCATAAATGGTCCCGTCGCCCTTTCCTGTTCCTGAGTGAATCGCCACGATGACAACCTGAGGCTTCTCTTTGGCAGAAATCAGGTCCACCTCATTCTGTACCAATGGAATAAGAGACTCAAACTGCATTCCGGTCCAGAGTTTCTCATCCAGCCAGGCCTTCATGTTCGGATTGGTAAATCCCAGTATGGCTATCTTCACTCCATGCCGTTTCAGGATACGGACACAGTCGAAATAAGGCTTCCCGTCAGGCTTGACTGCATTGCCTGCGAGAAATGGAATACCATTGGCCTTCAAATCCGCTGTAACACGGTCATAGACATTGTGCCCTGTCTCTACGTCATGATTTCCGACACAGACAGCGTCATATTTCATGTAAGCCGCAAGGCGCGGAAAAAGGTGCGGTGTAACAGTGTCCACATAATTATAATAGTAAGGCGCATTGTCGCCCTGCAGGCAGTCGCCGGCATCGACAAGTATGACATTATCAATGCCAAGAGAATCTCTATAAGCATTGACATAAGTATTCACGGCCATCAGCGACGTGCGCCTGGGGCCATCCACATAAGTCGAGTCGAACCACGCGCCATGCACGTCGTTAGTAGTAAGCAGGTCGAACTGGAATTCGCCTGTCGGTCTGTTGCCGCACGATGCGGCAGCGAGCATTGCGGCCGACGTGGCAGCAAGTATTTTCGATATATTGTTCATGTCAAATGATAGTATAAACTTCTCACGTTTCGAACTTACAAAACACAACTTGTACCGAAGTGTGCCTTTAGCTCATGGATAACATCTGCTCGACCTATATACGGAAGCCGTTTCTTGTTTACTCTTCTATTCATCAGGTAAAGCCAATGCTGATTGAACTTTTCCCGTGCAAAGTTAATACAATTCCATCAAACCAGATAATCGTACGGACATTCTGGCAATATTGCCACCTATTCGTGTATAGACATACAAACAACTCGCTTTTCAAGTATAATTAGACTTACTTCAAATAAAGTTCGGCCCTTCCCTGCGTGTCGATATTAGGCTTATCAGCATGGACAGGCGCAAAATTTCGACCTTCTTGGCAGGCGTGATTCCTGACACATTCACGGTAAGATTCTGAAATTGAGCGCATTACGAGATTAGAGCTAGGGAAGAGATCTGCCAAGACCACCTTTCATTGACACCTCTTGGCAAGAGACTTATCACTTAATCAATTAAGATACAAACAATTACAGATAAATTCACCTGTCAAGAGGGTCGAAAATCGCACAGCGAAACAGACGGCGGCGGACACCCCTGCCTTTGGCTGTAACCTTCCCACTATCAGGGCGGTTTAGGGACTTGCACCCATTAGAGCATATTCGTACTGGACGAACAAGAAAAAGCACCTACAAAAACTCCGTAAGTGCCTGACTTTCAACATAAACTAGCCAGGGCTTAAACCAGAGACCTCCAGATTATGAGACCAACAGAATGATAGTCCGCGATATTTCGTTATTATGAACTTTTGTTGATAATCAACGAGTTATCTCTATTTGATATTTGTGGCATACCATTGAATATCCAAAACTCAAACAGTTTGTTTACGCATTGTTTACGCAGAAATTAGGAATTGACGGGATGAGCTCTTTGTCAGTTCACTTTTATTTTTCTTGATAAGCATTAATAGCTTCGAGATATTTTGGCATAAAATCGCGCATGGTAGGGTAGCTGACCATGTTTGCCTCGCGCTCTTCCAATGCTTTCATTATGTCACGGATCATAAAGAACTTTTTGTATACTTCACGGATGTTAATCTGTGTCTCGTAATAGCCAGCCACGATTTCCTCGTCGGATGCATTTTGCATTTGATAAATCTTTTTGATTTTCTGGATGCTCTCCTGTGTGAACTGCACTGGGTGTGTGGCAAGGTATCTCATCACGCAGGCCTCCACGAATATCTCATTTGCCACCGTGAGTGGGTCGCCATAGGCTTGCTGAGCATAAAATGAGGCGTTCTGATTGTAGAAGGCTATCATCTTGTCCTTGATGTCATCCCAGAATTCCTCGTTTAGAGGATTGCAGAACGAATGGTTGAACTCATGAATGATGACAGGCAGTGTATACGCCTCACCATAGTAAATATCTCCAGTAGCATTGCGGTCGGCGCAACCCATGAATGCGTTCTTTATTTCCGAGCCATCTTTGGTCTTCTGCGGAATGGCATAGTTGCCGGGACCGTTTAGCAGACCGAGATAGATATGGAAAGAGATATTGTTGATAGGACCAAAGAACGACTTGTACCAATCCAAGTCAATCTTGTCTACCAACTGCTGTTGCATGGTTTGTTTGCAGGCATTGTAGAGGGGCTGATTCTTCTTGAAGAAAGAATGGAAATGAGCTTTCTTATAGAAATCCTCAAGAAGAGCAATGAGCTTTTTTTCGTGTTGTGGAGTAATGCCCCGATAGTAATGGTTGAAGTCAGGCTCCAAGTCCGTATTATAATGTAGCTTGCCATTCTTCAGCTTCAGGCGTAGCGCCATGGCAACTGGAACATGATATCCAAAGCCCTGCTTCACCAGACTGTCTGCCACAAAAGCCATGATGGGATGATTGGAATAGGGCGCGAAGGTGCTGTCTACTTGGTGAAAATAATCAATGACTCCAGCCTGCTCTTCTGACCATATATATCCAGGCACCTTGGCAAGGTGGGCAATAACGCTGACCAATTCGCTCTCTTCCGTATAGTCGACGCTGATGTTGTTTTTGGCTTTAGCACCAGTCATGCTTGCTATAAACAGTACAACTGTTACAAAATATCTCATATTCATATGCTATTCTAAAATTAGTTGAATGATTTTACCTAAACCCTGTCCAAAGTTGAATCATATTCTTTAACCATGAGACATGTTTAATAATTAACTCTTATCCATGTTACTTACATCCCATTGTTTACGCAGAAATTTGTTACATTTCATTATCTTCTTTGATTTTGACAAGCCTAAATTCTGGATATGTTTGCCCTGCACGGTCTACCATATTGGCGTAAACTTGGACTTTCACTCTATCAGGGGTAAAAAAGGACTCTGTTATAGCTGTATTCATTTTCGCTGCTTCAATATGATTTTTCTCTAAATAAATCTGAAGTTTATTCATCAAAATTACTGAATATAAAAAAAGACATTGAAACTCATCGAAAGTATAAGTTTTATTTCCTTGTTTTGTCCTAGTATATATTTTCCTAGATTTAATATCTACGTTATATAATGAATGAGCGAAAGCATTACGAATATTTGAATCAAATGCCTTAGCAACAATGTCACCTAAAGAAAAGTTTTTCTTTTGTAATGGGGTTATAATTTTGTTTTTGACAAACATATACTTACCATTCTCTGGTATATTTGGATTCCATTGATACCCTTCATTGCACAAAATGCATGACAAGAGATAAAGTGATTTGAGGAAATATGAGGAGTCCCAAAGATGGCAATAAATCATCATCTCTATTGATAAATCATCTATACCTGCCTCCCCATCATAATTTAAAACCTTCTTTTGAATAGTTACGATTGAGATAATGAAGATAGAATAACTCTCGCGTTTCATCGTAATAACGATCAAGCTGGTAATCAATAACATAACTTGTGCCAAAGTGTGCCTTTAGCTCAGGGATAACATCTGCTCGACCTATATAAAGGATATATGAGATGTAATCATCTTTTGCTATTGTTACGAATGAATCTTCAATAGCCTGCAAAATCTCTTCTATTATTTCTTTTATCATTTTTTCTTTTGGGCTTCTTTGTTATGAGCCTCTGCTTATAGTTCAAGACTATCAGCATTCATTAAGAAATCCAACAATCCCATTGTAAGGATTCCGTTTTCATCACGCCATGGTTTTATATCATCTTTTACAATAATGATTTTCTTGAAAGAATCATTAATTCTAAGTAAGGATCCCATTTCTTGCTTACGTTTCTCTTCATCAGGTAAAGCCAATGCTGATTGATCTTTTCCCGTGCAAAGTTAATACAATTCCATCAAACCAGATAATCGCACGGACATTCTGGCAATATTGCCACCTATTCTTTGTATAGACATACAAACAACTAATATTATTTGCTGTACGTTAAAAGTCCGGACTTCTCGCGCATAGTACAGAAGGTGACGCATTGGTTAGGGACAATACAAGACAACAAAGGCAAGACAAAACGCACCTGGAATGGGCTGCGAATTTGCCTTGCCGTTTGTCTTTTCGCCTTACTTCGCGGATACCTACGGAGGAAAGGGCCATTATTTCTTTATAAATGCATTGTTATCTTGAGAAAAGACTTATCTTTACTCCATAAAAAAAATACTCGTCAGCTAAAACATAAAAACGTATTCATTCGAGTAACCATAAACATAACTTAATGCGTATGAAACAGATAATAGCCATCTTAATGAGCTTACTTTTACTAGCTTCATGTGGAAATCAGTCAAAAAGAATTGTTTCTTCGGAAACCATAAAAACTACGATTGCAGGATTGGAATTATGCTCCAATCAAACAAATAGTAGCATAGAGGAAGCTGTAGAGAATGAATTTCCTGACTTGTTTTTTTATCAGGATACTCAACATAATGGTATAGGCAGTTTAATTCGCTTGTTACCTATGTTTAACAAATCTGTGATATATGCTAATCTAAACTGGACATATATTCAAGTTGCATTAGATAACAATTCAAAGGTGTACAACGTAAGTTTTATCGGTTCATATGAGAGCGTGGAGAGTGCAACAGTACTGAACCGCTGTCAGCGCGTCAATACGTAACTCCGGAGAAGCTTACGAAAATCACACAGCGAAACAGACGGCAGCGGACACCCCTGCCTTTGGCTGTAACCTTCCCACTATCAGGGCGGTTTAGGGACTTACACCCATTAGAGCATGTTCGTGCTGGACGAACAAAGAAAAAGCGCCTACAGAAACTCCGTAAGTGCTTGACTTTCAACATAAACTAGCCAGGGCTTAAGCCAGGGACCTCCAGATTATGAGTAAGGCAGAATGATATTTTATGAATTTTTAATATCAGAAGCTTGACTGATTACCAAATAGTTACTATCTTTGCGGCAGTTTATGATACCCCATAAAACCCCTTATCAAAACGCCTCTGTTTTCCCATTGTTTTCCCGATAAACATCGGAAAACACGGGATTTGGAGAGAAAATGAGAGACTTTGTTTTCCCATTATTTTCCCGAAATAGTGTAAAATGTGAAGTTGAAACCTCCAGACTATTGACTTAAAATGGCAAAGAAATTAGACACAACCTACAAGAGCGCACGGTTCGGAAATTGCACTTATGCGCTCATCCTCGACAAGCGTCATCCCAAGAAAGATAGGAACACGTTTCCCGTCGCAATGCGCTATACCATAGACAGAAAGTCGTGGTACAACTTCGTGGCCGGAGAGTTCACGGAGGAAGATTTTGCAAAGGTATGTAATCTCAGCGCCAAGGCTGTCCGCTCAGAACTCTACGAAAAGAAATTGGAATTTGATGCCATCTTTGAGGCGCAAGTGGAGCTGATTGAGCGTCTGGGGAATAGTCTGACGCTCGATAAAATAAAGGCAGCCATCACGGGTGTTGACACCTCTAAGGAAGCCTCCTTTTTTAGCGTGTGGCAAGACAGGATTAATTTCTTTCGGACTAACAACAACGGAGAGCAATACACTACTGCCGAGTCATACGAGTGCGCCATGAAATCCTTCCAAAAGATTCTCTGGGATAGACCGATTACTGGTTTTAAGGTAGGGAAGGAAGATATTGAGTATTGGAGTAACGGAATGCAAAATGGTGTGCTGAACGAGAATGGTGAGTTAATCGGTCAAATAAGAGAGGCGACAAGAGGGCTTTATCTCCGAAACTGTCGTGCAGTTTGGAATGAATGTGTGTCACGGGGCTATCTTACCAACCAAGAATATCCATTTTCTAATGTCAAGAAAAAGAAACTCGTAGCAATACCAGTCGGTGACACAAGGAAGGAACACTACCTGAATGTCCAGCAGATGACAGAATTGTATCGGGTGTTTATTGAGAAACGCTATCCTGACACATGGAAGAAAGGCTATGCAGAAAAAGCTCATTACTCACAGGGATTGTTCCTTGTCCAATACCTGTGTAACGGTTTCAATATGGCCGATGCAGCCGAACTTAAGTATTCGAAATTCTATTTCGACTCTGGTAGGAAAGCGTTCAAATTCAAACGAGTGAAGACAAGAAATCGCACAGAAGGCGGCGGTGATGTAATAATCCCCATCATAGAACCATTACAGAAAATCCTTGATGAGATAGCGGCAGAACCCGTTCTCAATGGCTTCGTGTTCCCAAATATTCTGCAAGGTGCAACACATAAGGCCGACAAACGCAAGCGTATCTCTCAGGAAAACTCAAATGTACAAGACCGTGTCATCAAAATCTGTGAGGACGTTTTGCATTGGGAAGTCCGTCCATCGGGAACCTGGTGTAGACATTCTTACGGAACGAACCTCACTCATGCCAAAGTAGAGGAGAGATATATCTCGCAGAGCATGGGGCATGCAATCGACAAGACCATTACAGAAAGATACATCGCCCAATACCCGTTGGAAACCATGTTCGAGTACAACAACAAGTTGTTAGACTTACAGCCAAAGGTGACCGAGGAAGATGTCAAGAACATGACAGAAAAGCAGAAAACGGAGATGCTTCTCAAACTATTAGCTAATAAGTAACACGTTATTGTATTATTCATAATCATACTTTTCAGATGATACCCTTTGAAGATTTCCAAAAGCATGCCATGAGAGAGGCAATGGACAGAGTGTATTCATGGAAGCAGGAGCATCCAGAAGAATACTCACGTTTCTCCGTGGAAATGACGAAGGTGGAGCGCAACGTCTTCAGTTGCCTTGAACGCATATTTAAGATGGTGGCAGGCTTTGTGCCGACATCCGTTCTTATCGAATGCCGCAAATTACTTACACCAGATTCTGAAGAAGTGCTATCTGCTGATGATAGAGTAGTCGCAGCCAGCAGAGTCGTTGATGAATTGATGGACTTGAAGGGCTATCTGAGATTTGGCCTGTACTCAGAGACAGTAGGGGAAAAAGATGCCACTGGCCCGTCAGAGCAGTTCCTAATAAGGGAGTTTAGGTTGGCTGACAAGGACCAAAGCGAGGTGGACGACGAACACATCTATGTCCCCAACGTGACTGCTCAGGAGTTTTGGGAAACGCTGCCGTCTTTTGTTCAGATGGCAGTATTCACTTTCGGGAAGGGACATTCCGCTGATGAACTTGCAACTCTGTCAAAGAGAATCATGCTATCTGCCATACACGCATTACCTGAGATTTTCGTCAAACTCCGTGACCAAATTCATGCTGGCAGCAATCCCTTGTTGATGTGTACATTGTATTATCTCTGCTATGACCACGGATTACCAAGGAGCGCAATGGCATTGAGCAAGATCAGCCTTGGTGCCAAACAAATCTCCTACATACGTGAGAGTGTCAAGGCTATAGTTGTAAAGCTAATGGAGACAAGTGTAACGAATGCACTTGACAAGAAGGCAGAATGGACTAAACAGATTAAGGACGTTGAAGACACAGAATTAAAACAAGCTATGAAGAATACCCTCGGCAACACTAAGGGTAAACACGGACGCAGAACCTTTCAGCAAGAAGAGCAGAGCATTGATGACATTCTTATAGCCGACGACAAACAAGCATTGAAGGAGGCGATTCTGATGGCTCTCAATGACATGGAACACGAATACGAAACCGCATATATCAAGGCCGCACTCATCCTTTCTCATCATCTCGAACCGCACACTTCCTTTTCCTCATTCCTCCGTGCCATCTGCACTTTCTCTGGCAGAAAGTACAAGTATGACCCTGCCCAAAGGGTTGATACCGTCATCTATCACGATGAAAAGGAGTTCATGACATCCAAGAACTCAAAGTGGCAACGTGGAAGAAGAATTGTGTCGTATCTGACAGAAGTGTTTAGGGCAACGCAAATACAATAGGCAAACAGGGAAAATGATGATTTGTGATAAAAAAAGTGTGAAATAATCGCAAAAAGTTAGGGTTTGTTAAGTTTGTTTTATAAAAAATATCTATCTTTGCAAACAAAACTTTATAAAATTGCACAATTCCTATAAAATACAATTTATATGAGTATCAGTAAAGATGTCATCAAACAATGCCTAATCAGTAAGCAACGTGAGGTGGATGAGGCGGTGATAGTAAATCGTCCCGTTGAATTCGAAGAGAATGGCAACTATGTGATAGTTGGTGTGAGACATGCGGGTAAGTCGTACCTGCTTTATCAGCGCGTGCGTCAGCTACAAGCAGCTGGAATGGGATGGGACGAGATTCTGTTTGTGGACTTTGAGGATGAACGTCTGGCGGAATTCCAGACAGAAGACTTCAACAGCCTGCTGGAAGCCCATTTGGAACTGTATGGTAAGAAGCCGGTAGTGTTTCTGGACGAGGTACAGAATATTCCTCACTGGGATAAGTTTGTGCGCCGACTGGCTGATGCAAAATACCGTGTTTATGTGACGGGCAGCAATGCGAAGATGCTGAGCAAGGAGGTGGCAACCACGCTGGGCGGACGGTTCTTTATCTATGATGCGTACCCATATTCATTCAAAGAGTATCTGGCAGCGCAACAGGTAGAGCAGAAAGAGCATTGGGAGTATGACACTATCCAGAGAAGCGAAGTGAAACGACATCTGACCGAGTACTTCTATTACGGTGGTCTGCCAGAAATCCAGTCGTTTAAGAACAAAAGGGCTATGCTTTCGAGTTTGTACCAGAAAATCTACCTTGGTGACATCTGTGCGCGAAACAACATTAAGAACGACAGGGTGCTGAACATCTTGATTAAGAAGATGGCAGAGAGCGTGAAGCAACCGCTGTCGTATAACAGACTGAAGAATGTGACAGTGTCAACGGGGTCGCCCATCAGTGTGCCTACTACGATAGACTATGTGGATTACGCCTCTGACAGTTGGCTGATACTGCCCATGGAGAACGAGGTCGGGAAGCTGACGGAAAAGGAAATGCAGAAGAAATACTATTTCGTTGACAACGGGTTGCTGAACCTGTTCCTGATGAACTCAGAGACATCACTACTGGAGAACATGGTGGCGGTGGAACTGTGCAGGCGGTTTGGCAAAAAGAATGTGTTTTTCCTGAACGCGGAGAAGGAGATAGACTTCATTGTGCCTGACGAGAAGTTGGCCATACAGGTGTCCTACAGCATCAAGGATGAGACCACTTACAACAGGGAGGTGCCACCACTGGCGAAGTATGCCAAGACGCACAATGACTGGAAGTGTCTGCTGATTACGTATGATGAGGAGGGCACGGAAGAGGGAATACCCGTGGTTCCAGTGTGGAAGTGGCTGATGTGGGTGTGAGGACATCTAAAGGATGCCGGGACTACGGAATATAGAAGAATATATGGATTTGATAAAGGATTTAGGTATAGAAGTATATAAGGATGCAGCGAGACCTGCTGTATCTGAAGTAGGGGCTGTTGCTGGAAGGACTGTAAAAGCATTACTGGCGCCAATACGTGGTTTCCTTTGGTGTTGGGAAAAGATAGAGGACTACGTTGAGAAAGAGGTGCAAAAGCGATTGGAGAAAGTACCTGAGGAGCGGCTGAAGAGTCCTGACCCAGAAATAGCTGTGCCCTTGCTACAGTCATTGACTTATACGGCACAGAATGAGACACTGAGGGAAATGTACATCGCCTTGCTTGCTAATTCGATGGATATTAGTAAGGAGAATGTAGTGCATCCATCCTATGTCGACATTATCAAGAAAATGAACAGGTTAGATGCATTGCTCTTTGAGAAGTTATCAAAAACCCGTGGATATGTAATGGCGATTAATCCGAGAATTGCGATTAACGGTACCAACAAGATTTATACAAATGCATTGCCCGAGTGGTATTTGGGATGGACAATTGATGGCTATGACGAGTTTGCCGTATCTGCATCTCTTATTCGTATGAGCAAATTTGGCATTTTAGAATTAATGTATGATAGAACTATTATTGAGGCCAATTATTCAGCTTTGCGACAAACTACTTTTTTAGAGCAGGTACTTGATGGATATAAAAATGCGTATCCTCAACAGCAACTCAAAATAGAGACCACAGATAGTGTGGTTTATGTGAATGAATATGGCAAGCAGTTTAGAGAAGCTTGTAGGTAGTCTCTAACTCCAATAATAAGACATCGGAGGAGAGGTCGGTAGATAACTGATTAAGTAGAAAAATGAAGCATTTAACTGGAGTATATTTGACAGACGGCATATCCAAATCGGGTGTAAGGTTCTCTATAGGGGCATTGGAAGATGCACTATGGCAAGGCTATGGTCGTTGTGTGTCATCAAATATTGAGCATGATATACATCGTCCTTTAGGAGTAACTCGTATTTCAGCATTATTTTTGTCTCATGAAAGCACCTATTTGTTGGGTAACACTTCATTGCCTGAAACGACAGAAGAGAATCGCTGGATGATGGCAGCCAGAACTGACTATCTTAATGAAAAAATGATAGAACGAGTCCTGCGGTATTCACAGGAATTCAACAAAGAGGTGAGCAACTTGGGATTAATGAAGGATGAATGTCGTATGATGTCAAATGGGATTGTGTTGTACGGCTATGATAGCATCGTACTTGATGCATTTCCATTCCTAAGAGGTGAGATTGACAGTGATGGACTTATATATTTAAGCAATCTGCTTCAGAATTTTGAATATAAGGGAGACGGTGTTTTTGCCTCGAAGAAGAACAATCTTTCGGTGTTAGTACATCCTTTTCTAAGACGTTCACTATCCCGTTATAATTGCTTTAATAAGGATTTTCTTAAAGAACTATTTGATTCAAACACCGAAGAGACCCCAGTGAGAATACGGGTTGATTTGGACTATGTGGGATATACGCCATCGTTTAAAGAGACTCAAGAGTTTGACTATTGGTATGGTCCAGAGTATACAGATGACATCAGTAAGATAAAGGAAGGCGTTGCGGCATACGATACAAATAAAACAGAATATCTCTTTAATCAAATAAAGAAAACTGAATTTGTATGGCAAGATAAAGATGGGAAACGTCAGTTTGAGATGGAGGAGGTTACGGACGTTGAGGCACCGACACTGTCAGAAGGAACGTATGCATGCCGATATCTACATTCATTCTATGACACAACAACTGGCATGTTTGACCATTTTGATGGGGCTATACGAAGTTATGACCTTGAGGCAATATGCAGACGGTTAGAAAATCCGATAACAGCGATGGGGCATACTGCAGGATATACCAAGGTTTTCAGAATAGATGGGCCGCTGCCAATCAGAAAATGGAAAAGTCTAATAACTCATTATCTTAGGGGGAATCAGGATATATATAGATATTTTGGCGAAAATGTGCCTTTCGTGGCACAGAAACAGCAGCCTGTAAATCCCCTTTCAAAATATGTGCCGTTTGTACCTAAGAAAGGAGATGGCGTTAGATTGCTATATAGCTATCATACAAAAGGTGAAGAAGGAGTAGAACGACTCTATAGAGATTTTGATACATGTCAACTGATGGAGGGGATAGTAGAAACAACAGATTTGATGGCCGTTGATTTGGCGAAGTGTATACGACGTTGTGGAGGAGAAATGGACTATCCAAACTGCCGATACATTAGCTATAGAGACAATTTCCATGATTTACCTGAGATATTTCACGGTGGCAATAATCCTGCAAGTGCGATTGAGAAGACGCTTGAAGGGATAAAGATGCTCTTGAAGGGGCTTGATAGTAATGGTATAGAGGATAGTATTTCTTTCTGCTTATCATGGAATTTAGATGATAGAAAGGTTAAAGTCAGTTTATGGGAGCAGTCCCCGACATGCTGGCGTGGGTATCTTCACTAGGTGAAATTCAGACAGGTAGGGAGGAATTAAAGAAGTGGCTTGAAACGCAAGCACAATATTATAAGAAAAATGGTCAAGATACTCCCTCGCCGATTAATGCATCCTATATTCACGATAATGGTATTTTTTACCATCGAAGGCGTTTGGTGCAGAAGGATGCTGAATTGAAGGAACTTTATTACAATGATAGAAAGGAACTTTGCGCCAATATTGATTTTAATGATAGCCAGAAAGAGTTATTGGAATTGATGGATAAAGGCGTCATAAGTCCTTCTATGTTTGTGGTTGTAGATAAACTATTGTGTAATGGGAATGAGGACTATCTTACTCATGATGAGATAGCCTGCCTGAATGAAATAGAGTGTCAACCTACGATTCATTTCATGAGTTTAGTATGGACATCGAATAAGAATGGATTGAGAGAATTGTTAATAGCGTAAGAAATATATAACATGAGTAAAACTATATATTATCTAGGTGCTGGAGCCAGCTATGGCAGAAGGGATGATGGTAAAAAGATTTTAGAAGGTATCCCCGTCATATCGGAGATACCGGAGCAGTTCGCTTTATTCAGAACTTATATAGAGACGGCTGTGATACCTTCTGATAGCGAGATGGTATTTCAAAACACTTACAGGCAGTCTGCATCCAATATAGAATCAGAGAGGCGTGACATGCTCTATGATATTGATCAACTCATTAAAGGAATTCAAGAGCACGCCACTATTGATACATACGCACGTAAGTTGTATCTGACAGGAAGAGAAAAGGAGTTCAATAAACTAAAAGCCGTTTTGTGCGCATTCTTCGTATGGTCGCAACTGGTTTATAAACCTGATGGCAGATACGATACTTTTCTGGCAAATGTGCTGGAAGAGGGGAGCCTGATGCTACCCAGAGGTATCAGTATTGTATCCTGGAACTATGACTCTCAGATAGAGAATGCATACAAGGCTTATAATCATGACGGCAAATTGCCACTATTTGAGAAGAACATCCAAGGAGAATGGCCGAAACTAACGAACAGTGGAAGGATTGTTAAGATTAACGGTTCAGCAACGTTCGAGGATAAGTCTACCATCCAATATATTAAGGAAGATGAGGAGAATATGCCGGCTGCTCTACAGGTAATAGAATTCTATCACGATTCACAAGTTGATACGTCAGGCATAGGCTTGTATTTCAAAACGCATCTGTCGTTTGCTTGGGAAGAATCGCCAAACAATGAGAAAATCAAGACAACCCTGACTCAAACTACAAATGATACGGAAATAGTAGTCGTAATTGGTTACTCTTTCCCCTTCTTTAACAGGGTGACAGATAGAGCTATCTTTAGCGGAATGCCAAATTTGGAGAAAGTGTATGTGCAGGATATCAATCCTGATGCAGTTATACAAGCTATTCACGCAGTGCTGCCGTCGGATAGAAAAGTGAATGTTGAACCTATTAGAAACTGTGGGCAGTTTTACTTGCCCGTTGAATTATAGAGTATAATGACTGGTTTAGATATATTTGTTAGTTTTGTTATTTCATATATAACAGGTAACATCCCTACCTTGAAGCAAATGCTTTCGGGGGGGATGATTTGTCTTTACAGGAAAAGATAGACAAATGCTACCAGTTGGCCTTGGAGAAATGGTGCGCAAAAGATGCTTTGAGGCAAAAGATAGCGAAACAAAGGTATTCAAACCTACAAGAATTGACCAGAGTGGCGGAAAAGAATAACGAAGAGGATGCTGCTGCTATTAGGAGTCTTGTAAACCTGTTGGCGGAAGAGCTACGCAAGGAAGAGGAATGCGCACACTTCATACAAGAACTGGCCATCAAGGAGGTGGGAGAGAAAGTTGACCATCTGAGCGCACTGATTAAATCAAATATTGTTGCAAATGGAAATAGTCAGTGGCCGGGGCTGCAAGTACACAAGGCTGTAGAAGGATATATTAGGAGATATTGTTCGTTGGAGAATACACAAGACAGCTTTATCTATTATGCCCTAAAATTGAGAGAAAGGCATTGTCTGGCAGAATTCGTTACCGGCCTTGTAGAAGCACCGACCAATAAATACATTATATACAGCAGTGCTCAGACAGGAAAGACTACTGAATTGAAACAACTCTGCTGGGAATTGCAGGACAGCGGACTTTACCAGCCCATTATGTTGGAGGTGCGAAACAACACCAAACTGAAACGGGCAGAACTACCATCTGCTCGGTTCGAAGGAGGTAAAGAAATAGTCGTGGTTATTGATGCTCTGGATGAGGTGAACGGGCAGAAATATGATGACCTTATTGAAGAAATCAATGGTTATGCTTACGATCATCCTGAGACTAAGATGGTGCTCTCCTGTCGTAGCAATTACAGGAGGGAGAAGGAACTGGAACAGTTTACCGATTTGTTCTTGGAAGAGTTGAGCTATGGAGATGCCAACGATCATATCAACCGTGAACTAGGGGAAGGTAACGGCCTGGTCGCCTTGATCAATGAGAATGAGTTGACAGATTTTGTCAGAAACCCGTTCTTCCTGAATGTATTGATAGCAGCCTACAAAGAAAATAATAAGCAGCTGCCTAAGAACAAGGCTGAGATATATCGTCTTTTTATAGAAAAAAGTCATAGAGAGGAGAAAGAATACAAAAGGGTTAAACTTGCTGTAAGGCATAACTTTGATGATTCTGTAAAGTTGCTTGAAAAGGTTGCTTTAGGCCTGTCACTTCTGAATGTTCAAACATTAAGCAATGAAGAACTGCTGAAGTGCTTAGGTGATAATCAAGACAACGTTATAGAGTGTCTGAGATATGACTTGATACGCTGCGAAAATGGTAGATACTCCTTCAAACATAATGCTTTCCGTGAATGGCTTGTTGCGAATTACCTTAAAAGAGAAGGAATAGAGCGAGCCAAGCAGCTCGCTGCACAACCCACGGGCAGAATAAAGGCTGAGTGGTATAATATCATTATGCTGTGGGTCTCTATGTATGGTAAAGGAGAGGAGAATGATGTACAAGACATTATTAAATGGCTACGCACAGCCAGTTTGGAGCTTATAATCTACATAGACCGTGATATGTTGAGTCCAGCGGTCAGATGCGAAGTGTTTAAGGGGTTGATGCTCGAATACAAATCTTTGGGTATCCGAATGGCCAGTATTCTTACTCAGGATTACAAGAATTTGATAGAATTCGCTAAAAGTAAAGAATCGATAGGTTTTATCATTGATGAGCTGCAGGATGCACCCATAGAAACGGCCTATTTTGCAGACCTTACGTGTCTCTGCTATTTCCTGAACTGGACATGGTTGCAATACGAAAGCAAGGAACTAACCGAGACTCTGTTTGTAATGCTGGAAAATAAGACGAGAGATGCCCTTACGTATGAGAAAAAGCACAACCTCTCTTTCTTGTATATGGACAATGAGTTCTTTGCACAAAAGGAATATCTGGAGCGTTTTCTCGCTATAGTCAACGATTCTGATCATTATGAGGCTATTCGCTCGATGGTGAGACTGATAGACTTGTCAGACAACGTCGACGAATATGTGGATTATATATTGGATAAAGAAAAATATGTTCACAACCAGCAGGAAGGGATAACTACTCATATTGTATCGAGAACGGTTGTTTATAATGCTTTAAGTAAAGTAAAAACTGAAGATAGTGTAAAGAAGATAATAACACATCAATTCTACAACCCCCATAGTTTTTATCGTGACGAGTGGGAAGAGTATAATCAGATGATGAGTAATGTGCTATCATTATTGGCGACCTTTATTAAGAAAGGACAAGAAGATTGTATTCCCTTATTAGAAGAATTCTATGTTAGGCTGTTTAAAGAGTATCACTACCATTTTGACAGAGATGAACATGCCAAAGGACTTTTATCCCTTATAAGAAAGGCATATTGTGACGCAGGATTAAGGGATAGTGGCCGAGAACAATTTTATAAGAAATGTCAGTTGATATTTGAGCAACAAGATCCGAAAGAGACTGAGCATGACAATATACGCAAAACCTTCTTTATGGCAGCCTTGTGGATGACGGTTGATGATGTGAAAGAAGATTTCGGTCATTTTGATAAGACGAATGAATGCCATAAGGCGCAGGCCTCGTGGTATGGAGAAACGCCTTGTGAAGAAGTTGCAGAATATGCAAATGCCCTTTATAAAGAGTTGTTCCCAGTAAATCCCCGTTTTAATAAAAGGAAGGAGCGGCAGCGTGCTTGCTTTAAAGATTTTACAGATTATTCTGTCTTCAAGCAGGAAGTGTTGGAAATGGTGGGAGAGCTTGGCAAATTTGAAACACGCAAGGAGCATTGGAATTATTTGAGACAGCAAGAGGATGGTTATAACCAATATGCCTACAGGTTTATCATGCATTATACTAATGATAACAACCAATATGATTTGGAGGGAATCATAAAAGGCATCAAGAACAAAGAAGTGTATGAAGCCTTCTTTATGAAAGAGATAGAGGAGTTGATTTCAAGACCCAATGACGACTTGGCTGTTACCGATGAAATAATAAAACGCTGTTTGGATACGGCAAAAAGGACAGTAGAAAAAGTAAGCAGAGGGGAACAGCCCTATTATTTCTCGAAAGTGGCCATCTCACTGCTTTTACATGAATATTTTGAGGTGTCCCAAGAAACACTTATGGGGCTTTTGGATTATTCAGACTTTAGTATATCGAAGAAAGACAAAGACAATTATTTCAATACTGAATATTCGCTGTTCAAATACATTTCTGAGAGAGTTCCTGTCAATACTTTGGCACCAGAGGTTGTCAAAAAACTAAAGAACTTGCCATGCAATTTAAGAAGCAATAGACTTTATAATTTTGCTAATTATATTGTAGAAAATCATATAACCGAAGGCTACAAAGAAGCACTTCGATTTGCATTATCTTCACAAAATCTCTCCGCCAATATTCTTGAGGCGCTTATCAAGGGAAGACTGATGATTGATGAGATAAAAGCAGCAAGTCGCAGTATGAGTATTTCGGATAAGTTGTTTTGCTATACATCCATCCACAGAAACATAGGAGATGATGGCTGGGTAAGACAAGAACTGGAGCCGGAGTTTAAAAACTATACTGGCTATGACTTGAGCAGGGCGGTAAGGTTGTTGATAAGTATGGGAAGTCTGGACGGACTTGACTATCTGGTACGGCATCCGGATATGATGGATCATGGTGAGGATTTCATCTTTAACTATGCGACACCGAACGCCATACCGTCGTTGTGCTATTTTGTAAAGTACTGTCAAGAACATAAGATTGACGGTATTCATACATCAAATAGCATTATGACATCCCTGGAGCGAATAGCTGTATTGAGCGAGGAAGCACTGAAGGAAGTCAAGCAATATCTGAAAGACCTTACAAAGAGAGGTGAAGAATTCAAGTATTTGAACCGCTATATCATCGCTTTTGAAGACAAGTTTTATGAGTCCTATCCGGGAGTCTGTGATATACAGTCTGTTATGGAGCTATTAGGGACAGATGTAAGTGACATTTATCGCGGGGATGAAGAAAAACGAGATGCGGCTGATGGTAATGATGCCGTTGAGGATATACTTTATATTTCTTACAATTGGGAGAGAAGTTCTCAGCATACGGTAGATTACCTGTGCTATGTTCTAGATACGCATAACATTCCTTACAAGCGAGACAAGAAAGACTGCCCTTATAACGAGAATATCAAGGACTTCATGAATGCCATCAGAGCAGGGAAGCAGGTGATCGTCGTTTTAAGTAGGGCATACTTGTATTCCCAGAATTGCATGTATGAATTGACTGGCATTCTGGAAGATGAGCATTATAAGGAACGGATATTGCCCGTTGTGATGGACGATACTATTCGTAGTTCGTTGTTCTACGCTGATTTGGTAGGGTACTGGAAAGGAAAGAAAGATGAGCAGGAAGAAATGGTGAGGCGGCTGAATGAGATTGACACTAACAAAACCAAGCCCCAAGCTGACAAACTGAAGGTGATAGAGACCATCTATGACAAGATAGATGCTATCAAAGAGTATATAGACTGGACGAATGCGGAGAATCTGGATTCGTTGTGCGCGACACAGTTCAGGTCGATTGTTGAGACAATAAAGGAGCGGGTATGACTCAGGAATAAAGATGGTTAAGAGGTATAATGAGGCGATGGTGTTTATGGAGCGTGAGCACCGTAAACTTTCAAAACACTCTCTGTTAGGGAATTGAACAAATCCTGCTTTTGACTAGAAAAAACGATACAAATCGCTCCATAAAGTGAACAAAATTCACTAAAAACACTCAATTTAGTAACTTTTAAGGGCTATCAGACCTTTGGTCTGAGATAAATTGAGTAATTTTGTGGGCGAATAATAAACATATTGCAATGGCAAGTAACAAAGACCCCAATCGCCTGAAGGTGATACTGGCAGAGAAAAAGAAGTCCAATCTCTGGCTGTCCAAACAGTTGGGATGTGCGCCAACGACTGTTTCTAAGTGGTGTACCAACTCGTCACAACCGCCGTTGGAATCGCTGATGAAGATAACGAGACTTCTTGACGTGGAATTTAAAGACCTTGTCAGGTATGAAGAGCTTGATAATAATGAAGAGAAAGTTGATTCCCAGGCTGAAACAGGGGTGGAAAGTAAACATCCTGAATTCTGACGTTCGAATTATAATACATTTTAATTTGTAAAAGATATGCAGATTCCTCAGTCGGACATATTGTCAACCAACGCCATGAATCGCTGTGTTTTCCCATTGTTTTCCCGAAACGAAAAATCAGCAACTCGAATTTCTTCTAAGTTGCTGATTATCAGGGTGGACCAGATAGGGCTTGAAACTATGACCTCCAGATTATGAGTCCGATAGAACAGATAAATCCAGTCCCCGAGGTGAGGGATTCAGTGAACGTAACGTGCACATACATGCTATATGTCGCGATGTTGACAAGGCAGTTTTATCAACCATGTGAGGGATTCACGAACGCAACGTGCATACATGCCGGAATCAGATTCCAAAGAGCGGGCCATCATATTCAGAAGTGCCGCGTCTGCGGTCCCGCCTGGAAATATTCCTTCTGACCGCACGTCCTGTCGGATTGGAAGGGTTCAGCAGTTTGTCCAGACTGAAAATCAGGGAGAGTTTCTGCTGCATTCCCGCATACTTGAAACCGTCCGGGAAATGCGAGACAATCGAGAGCCTGAGATCCATGAAATCAGCGATATGCGGCTGCCAATACACCTCAAGCCTATCATAAAGATGCCAGCCGCTGTCATTGACCGGAGTCATTCTGTAGAAAGGAGAACCGGCATAGAGGTTATTGCCGTATTTGAATCCGCCGTCGTCCACATAGTTGTAGAAAGGCATCAGGTCCTTGCCGTAGTAAAGCCTGTTTTCAATGCCGACATTCCAGTTTCTCAATGACACTGTAAACTCCCCTCCTCCGGGATTACTCTGACCATCCTTCTGACGCCTGTCCTGCTGCAATGACTGGTACCAGGCCAATGTTGCAGAAATGTCCTGCCAGCCGCAGAATTTTTCGAAACCAAAACGGACAAATGGCTGGACCATAGCATCATCCACCACGCTTCCATACTCGGCGGCATTGGCATAATGATGATATTTGAACGCCAGGCCGGCGGACACGAAGGCATTGAAAATATACTTTCCGTACCCGAAGGCATTGAACTGTTCCCTGCGATAAGAACCGTACTGGCCGTCCCAGTCAAAGGCAAGTTCAAGGTAAGTCTTTGGTCCATAGGCCTTTATCAATGCACCTTCGAGATTGTTGTCATAGAATTTCAGGGAATCAGAGAAGAAGGCCTGCGAATAATCGCCTTCCGCAAGGTGACGCGGAAAAATACCGGCGTAGCCCTTCACGTTCCATGCCCCAAGGTTCGCGTCAATGCCATAGTACATGGTAATTTCCCGGAAGAGACGCGTGTTCTCCAGCCCCCTGTCGCACTCCGGGCTGGCCGCTACCGCAGAAGGATGACGACCGAAGTCTTTCATCACGTCAATGCCGGCCATCAGCTTATGTATGACATTGGCGTTCTGCCTGACCTGAAGGCCTACGGAAGGAGTGAGCCTGGCACCGTAAAGTGTCATTGACTCAGTGAATTGCTCTTTTCCGCTGTCGAATTCGCGGTTGTCGAACTTATAGTCGAAATAGGCGTCGTAGATGAACTTCACTCTCTTTTCTTTGGGTTGGGGCTCAGGCATTCCGAACCCCCAGGAGAAGAAATCCTGCGCACTGGCATTGACACAGAAAAGAATGGTCGCAGCCGCAAAAATTTTCAATTTCATGATATGTTTTGTCGTATTGCACAAAGTTAGTGAATCCCGACTTGTAGGTCAATGATAATTTGAGTAATTTTGCTCGATTTTTACATACGTGTCGACAACCGCAAAACACGTCTCGCGGGATATCGGTCCGGTGACATTGAATGAAGACATAATAAACACTCTAAATATCTATTATCATTTATGACAAGAAGCAAATTATTTTTGGCGATACTGCTCATGTCCATTTCAGTATTGGCATCGGCAACAGTGAAAATCGTACCGGAGCCATTGGAAATCAAGGAGTTATCCGGAAAAGTATCTCTTTCGTCAGAGATTACGGTCTCAGCACTTGAGAATGACAACATGGTCGATACTTATATAGAACTGTCGTCTGGAATTCTGAAAAACAATGGAATCACCTTGAAGAAAGGCGGACGCAATTCGGTTGTGAGACTCGCGGTTTCGGATAAAATCAATGACAGAGGGGCGTATATGATCAATGTCGGCAAGCGTCATATCGACATCATGATACATGAGCCTTATGGCGGATTCTATACTCAGGATGAAATCAGGGAGGTCGCATGGTCTGCCCCTGCAAGTCTTTCCGGATATAAGGATTTCCTCAGCCGTCTGACAGGTTCGCTTATTCCTCTTTATACTTCTGCGAGATGGCCTTTCGCGAAGTATTATGAAGAAGATTTGAAGTAATAGGTATTTGGTATGATCAAGTTACAAACTCCAGTGGAAATTCACGAAAGCAGCATTAAGATAGGTTTCGGTGATGGAATCCTGCTGCTTGGAAGTTGTTTTTCGGATAACATCGGCAACATAATGAAGGACATGGGCTTCAACGTCATGGTGAATCCTTTCGGGACGTTGTACAATCCTGTCTCCGTCTGCAATTCGATTCGCAGACTGGATTCTGCCGTCCCTTTCAGCGAGGACGAGTGCGTCCAGATGGGTGCCGGTTCGGAGCTTTTCTGTTCGTTCAGCCACCATACCGCAGCGGCGAGGAGCACGAAGGAGGAGTTTGTCAATGATGCAAATGCCTCGCTATCAGAGGCTTCGGAGTTTTTCAAGAAGGCGTCCACCGTCATCATCACATTGGGCACCGCCTGGACTTTCCGTGTCAATGCCAGCGGGGAGATTGTGTCGAACTGCCTGAAGCGTGATGCCAAGGAGTTTACCCGGGAGTGCCTTTCTATGAAGATGTGCGAGGTTCTTCTCAATTCCCTTGTGGAGAAGTATCCTTCAAAGCGTTTCATTTTCACGGTCAGCCCGATACGTCACATGAAGGATGGTGCTCACGGCAATCAGCTGAGCAAGAGCACGTTGCTTCTGGCAGAAGATTCTGTTATCAGAAAGCATCCTGACCAATGTTGCTATTTTCCGGCTTATGAGATTATGATGGATGAACTGCGTTCATACAGGTTCTATGCTGAAGACATGGTTCATCCTTCTGCTCAGGCCGTAAATTACATCTGGGAGAGATTCTGTGAGTTTGCATTGGCAAAGGATGATTTTCCTAAGCTTGAAAGGAACCGCAAATCTTTTCTCCAGTCCCGTCACAGGCCTATTACGGATAAGTAAATCAGGCTGCGCACTTGGGAGACACTGTTTTTGGAGCCCGCATGGGCGAGGGCAAGGAGGGTGACCAAAAAGTCTTTTGTTCCCCCTCCTCCGGACTTCCTAACCCCCGCAGACTAACGTCTGCGACCACTATTAGGGGTATCTCGCGCCCCGGCGCGGTCCCTTAGGGACTTTTTAGTCGGCCCCTTTAGGGTGAGGGTAACGTGCACGAAAAGTGCGTTGGGCTTGCAGTCTTCTAACGAGTGATAACGCTCAATAAGTTTGATAACGTTCAAAATCGGATAAAATAGTTGGAATATGTTTACTGTCATAAGTTTCATGTTGGGCGGTGTCGTCATCGGAGCGCTTCTGAGAAAGCGTGACTGTTCGTGGACGTCCAAGGCCATTACGGTATTGATCTGGCTGCTTTTGTTCCTGCTCGGTGTAGAGGTCGGCGGCAATAAGAAGATTATCGCGGCTCTTCCTGTCCTCGGTCTGGATGCCCTGGCAATCTCTGTGGCAAGTATTCTTGGCAGCTGCGTCTGCGCATGGCTGCTGTGGAGATATATACAGAAGATGAGAAAGGCATAGTTCACTGAACTGACCAATGTCTGTCAACATGTTTTTTCAGGTTTTTTGACGATAGTTTTTTTTGCGAAATGAAAGGTAGTTTGATTATTGTCGGCTTCTTTATTCTAGGTATCGCCGCTGGTCTTTCGGGCATGGTTCCGGAGAGTATCATTGACGGTGACCTTACTTTTTATGCGCTTTGCGCTCTTCTGCTTTGTGTCGGAATCGGCATCGGCAGTGACAGGAATATTGTGACGAAATTCAAGTCTCTGGATGTGAGAATGGCGTTGCTTCCGCTTGGAACGGCGCTCGGCACGTTTGCAGGTTCGCTTGTGGTTTCGTTCATTCTTTCGGGCAGGTCGCCGCTGGATTGTCTCGCTGTCGGTTCCGGCTTCGGTTATTATTCTCTTTCCAGTATTTTCATTACAGAGCACAAAGGCGCGGAGCTTGGTACTATTGCATTGCTGGCCAATATTATACGTGAGATGGTCACTTTGCTCCTATCGCCTGTCCTTGCCAAGGTTTTCGGTCCTCTGGCTCCGATTTCGTCCGGAGGCGTCACTTCCATGGATACGACTTTGCCGATTATCATGGCGTCTTCAGGCGAACAGTATTCAGCGGTCTCGATTTTCCACGGTTTCATCCTTGACTTTTCGATTCCGTTTCTGGTGACGTTCTGGTGCACATTATAGGCTCGCTACTTTGCGACGCTTCTGTGCTCCATAGATGACAGAATCGTATGTAAGCGTTAAAAAATAAGTTGGTAAAGACTTGTAAAGGATTTTCGAGGGTAAATTCCTTTTCGAAGAAGGAGTGTACTGGACGTACTCGACTGATGAGGCAGAAATTTAGACCGAAAAGAATCGCAAAGATTACCAAGTTTTTTTTAAGGATTACTATATACGGGCATTTGACAAATCTGGAAAAACGCGTAACTTTAGCATTGACAAGATTCTTTATGAACCACTGCTGAGGAGGGTGAGATGATTTCGAGCATTCCGAGGCGTCAAACACAATAATTATGATACCGGATTGGGCAAAGGAACTGAATTGTTCCATTACAGTTTGTGACAAGGACGGAATTATCGTCTATATGAATGACAGGGCTATCGAGCAGTACAAGAAGCGAGGAAATCTCATCGGCAAGAATTTGTTCGACTGCCATAATGAGCACGCGATGGGCATCATCAGGAAGCTACTTGAGACTGGCGGAACCAACTCGTACACTATCGAGAAGAAGGGTGTCCACAAGATGATTTTCCAGAGCGCGTGGAAAGAGAACGGCGTAGTGGCCGGCCTCTGTGAGATATCAATGATCATTCCCGAGGATTTGCCGCACTACGTGAGGTCATAAGCGACGCGGCGAGTCAATCTGACGCGGCGGGACGGTGGATGGGAGGACGCGGCGGGACGTCCATCGGACTTCCGTTATTCTGGACATCACCAAAAGAGAGGTCAAAGGTACCCACGGACGCGGCGGGACTGTGGAAAGGATGGTGGCGGGACGGCGGATGGGCGGATGTGGCGGGACGATGCCACGGATGGATTACTTAAAGTGGTGATATTCAAAGAGATATAAAATTCGGTGTGGATTTTCGACAATTTTTTAGGCGAAAATCCACACCGATCATTTTTGATATCTGATTATCAATGAGTTATAAGCAGGGCCGTGGCGCCGTCCCGACAATCATACCGACATGTCCGAATACTGGACCGGCATTCCGAGGGCAGAATCAGGACAGGAGACTGAAATGGTCGTCCCTACCTAAAAACAACAAGACTGTACCCCTGACTGTCCCGACCTAAAAACAACAAGACTATACCCCTGACTGTCCCGACGGAAAAACCATAAGACTGTCCCTCAGACCTGCTCGACCTTGCCGGCTTAGCGTCTGCGAAGCTTGGAGGCGAGAGAGCCGTCCATGGCGCCCTTCATAAGCTTGCGGGTACCCTCGAACTGCTTGATGAGGCGGTTGACATCCTGGATGGTGGTGCCGCTGCCGTCCGCAATACGCTTGCGTCGGCTGCCATTGATAGCCTCCACGTGGTCACGCTCGTACGGTGTCATTGACAAGATGATCGCCTCGACACTCTTGAAGGCGCTGTTGTCAATGTCAACATCCTTGATTGCCTTGCCGACTCCCGGAATCATGGACGCGAGATCCTTGATGTTTCCCATCTTCTTAATCTGCTGAATCTGATTGTAGAAGTCCATGAGAGAGAACTGGTTCTTGGCCAACTTCTTCTTGAGTTCACGAGCCTGCTTCTCATCATACTGTTCCTGAGCCTTCTCAACGAGGGTCACTACGTCACCCATGCCGAGGATACGGTCAGCGATACGAGATGGATGGAAAACGTCGAGGGCATCGATCTTCTCACCTGAAGAAATGAACTTGATAGGCTTGCCTACGACAGCTTTGATGGAAAGGGCGGCACCGCCACGGGTATCACCATCCATCTTGGTGAGGACAACTCCGTCGAAATCAAGAACATCGTTGAAAGCCTTGGCGGTCTCGACAGCATCCTGACCAGTCATGGCATCGACAACGAACAATGTCTCGGTAGGACTGACAGCCTTCTTGATGGCTGCAATCTCATCCATCATCTCCTGATCGACGGCAAGACGACCTGCGGTATCGACGATAACTACGGAAATGCCTTCAGCCTTAGCCTTGGCAACGGCATTCTTGGCAATCTGTACCGGATCCTTCACTCCTTCCTCGGTGTAAACAGGAACTCCGGCCATCTCACCCATGACTTTCAACTGGTCAATGGCAGCAGGACGGTAAACGTCGCAGGCAGCCAGAAGGACCTTCATGCCTTTCTTGGACTTGCAGAGATTGGCGAGCTTGGATGTGAATGTAGTCTTACCTGAACCCTGGAGACCGGCGATAAGGATGATGCCGGGATTTCCTTTGACATTGATCTCCTGCGCGCCGCTTCCCATGAATTCAGTCAGCTCATCGTGGACGATCTTGACCATCATCTGCTGAGGCTTGACAGCGGTAAGCACGTTCTGACCCATCGCCTTGACTTTCACGCGGTCGCAGAATTCCTTGGCTACCTTGTAGCTGACGTCGGCATCGAGGAGAGCCTTGCGGATGTCCTTGACAGTCTCCGCGACATTTATCTCGGTTATTTTTCCTTCACCTTTGAGAATCTTGAATGATCTCTCCAGTCTTTCTGACAGATTTTCAAACATATTTTATACTATTGTTATACAAATTTAGTTGTTGGCATATAATGGCGACGGAACAGGCACGAGGTCATCAGAGAAAACCGCAGGAGCTATGTCCCTCAGGTTATATCTGCTGCTCATGACGCTGCCGTATGCGCCGGCACTGCTGATCGCCAACAGATCACCACGATGGCTTTCAGGAAGCCTGCGGTCAGTTCCCCAGACATCGTCGGATTCACATACGGGTCCTGTGACGTCATAGAAAGTATAAGACTCAGGACTTTCCGTCGGTGCGGTCTTTTCCTGCGTGGCGGCTCCGGCCTTCGTCTTATGACTACTGCTGTTATTAAGTTCCTCGACAGTGAGGTTCTCGATATGGTGGTAGGCGCCGTAGAGGGCTGGGCGAATCAGGTCGTTCATTCCGGCGTCCAGAATCAGGAACGACTTATGTTCACCATGTTTTACGAACACTACGCGCGAAATCAACGAACCGCATTGGGCTACTATGGACCTTCCCGGTTCTATGATTACCCTCTGGTCGGGCCTGCGCTTCAAATTATCATTGATGGTCGAAAACCATGTTCCGAAATCAGGTATCGGCTCACTGTCCGGGTCCTTGTAATTCACGCCCAAACCACCGCCTAGGTCTATATTCTTGACCACAAGTCCGCGGCTCTCGAAATAATCCACTATCTCAGAAGCCCTTCTGCACTCTTCACTATACACCTCTCGAACATCCAAGATCTGCGACCCCACATGAAAATGCAAGCCCCTGAAATCCACTGACTTGCATCTCTTCAAAAGTTCTATGACGCTATCGAACTCATGTCTGGATATCCCGAACTTGTTCTCCTCCAATCCGGTGGTCACATACTTATGTGTGTGTGCATCAATATCGGGATTGATACGCACGGCAACATTGACCCGAACCCCTTTCGCGGAAGCGATGGAATCGATCACTTCGAGCTCCATCAGCGACTCGACGTTGAAACATCCGATTCCCAGATCGATCGCGCGGGAGATTTCTCGGTCGGTCTTGCCCACGCCGGCGAAAACGACAGTTTCCGGACGGAATCCGTGCTCCACCGCGTAGATGACCTCGTTTCCGCTTACGCAATCTGCGCCGAAGCCTTTACTACTGATTATCTGTAAAATACGAGGTTCAACGTTTGCTTTCAATGCATAATTGACGCCGATTCCGTACTTCCGAGAATACTTGGCCACTTCATCCGCGGTCCGGCGGAGAAGGTCCAGGTCATAGTACCAAAACGGTGTCTGAAGTTCTTCGAATTTTTCAAATTCCTTCAACTCGAGCATATTCAGTCAAATAAATCCATCAAATATTTTACACAAATTGCAAAATTACGTAAAAAAACCTAACTTCGCACAATAATTCGGAGGACCGGATTCACTTTTCGGACACCACGATGTAAAATAACTGTAAATTAAAGTTGGAAATGGAAAAAGGACCAATTTCAAATTTCATCACTCACAACTACCGTCACTTCAACTCGGCAAGCCTTGTTGATGCTGCAAAAGCTTATGAAGAGCTTCTTGCAAAGGGTGGCAAGATGATGTTGGCCATGGCCGGCGCCATGAGTACAGCCGAGCTCGGTCTCTCTCTCGCAGAGATGATCCGTCAGGATAAATTCTCTATTGTCTGCTGTTCAGCAAACAACCTCGAAGAGGATATCATGAATCTCGTAGCACACTCCCACTATTACAGAGTGCCTGGCTACAGAAACCTTACCGCAGAGCAGGAGCAGGAACTCCTGAACAACCACTACAATCGTGTTACCGACACATGTATCCCTGAGGAAGAGGCTTTCCGCCGTCTCGAGGGTGCTCTTGTAGATGTTTGGAACAAGGCAAAGGCTGAAGGAAAGAGATACCTTCCATACGAATATATTTACCAGATCCTCAGAAGCGGCGTTCTCGAAAAGTATTATGAGATCGACCCTAAGGACAGCTGGGTACTTGCAGCTTGCGAGAAGAACATTCCTATCATCTGCCCTGCATGGGAAGATTGCACTACAGGTAACATCTTCGCAGCCCACTGCATCAAGGGCGAATTCACTCCGGATCTCGTGAAGAATGGTATCGAGACCATGCTCTTCCTCGTTGACTGGTACAAGAAGAATGCCGTTGGCGCAGGCGTAGGTTTCTTCCAGATCGGTGGCGGTACCGCAGGTGACTTCCCTATCTGTGTAGTTCCTATGATGGAGCAGGATCTCCAGTGGCATGGTACTCCGCTCTGGTCATATTTCTGCCAGATTTCAGACAGTACCACATCTTACGGATCATACTCAGGAGCAGTTCCTAACGAGAAGATTACTTGGGGCAAGCTCGCACCAGAGACTCCGAAGTTCATCGTAGAGTCAGACGCTACTATCGTAGCACCTCTTATCTTCGCTTACGTTCTTGGTTGGTAATCCATTCTGAGACAAGATATTGCAAGGCCGGAAGGTTCCGTTATCGGAGCGGTTCCGGCCTTTTTCACCTAAAATCCATAAACCTTGAATACTAGAAAACAACTTAAACGTTTGCTGTTAAGAATACCTATATCCAACAGTTTGAAATTATTTCTATTCGGTATTACCGACAACGGGGTCAGCAAAAGTACGCAACCTAAGAAAAAGCGTGAAGTCAATGATGAAAAGGGCGTAGAAATAGACAGGATTGACAATGCGCTTCATGACTGGATTACAGATGGAAACAACCTTTCTTCCGATTTCTGCATGGAGAGCCTGGCCAAGTCATTGGGCTTCAGCAGGAAGTCCATTTCGGCTTATTTCGAGACCTATATCGCAACTGATTTCCGCACATGGAGGACGACCATGAGAATCGAGAAGGCCAAGGAGTTGCTTCTTGCAGACAGCGAGTGCGAGATTTCGGACATAGCCAAAGCCGTTGGACTGACTGACAAGTCCAATTTCCACAGGCAGTTCAAGCAAATCACAGGCTGCACCCCCTCAAAGTGGCGTGAGACTGGCGGCCATCCTGGAATCCTGGATTAGAAGATAGCACGGAGCGTCGTGAGAGGCGTTTCATGATTACCCGACAAAACAATAATAGAGTGAGGTTTTCAGTGCCTCACCTTATTATTGTTTTGTACCATCTAAAACGTTCAAGCGGGACAAACCGTAGCTAAAACATCATTTCGTACCACTCAAAACGTTTAAACGGTACGGAATAACACGTGTGAACGGATTTGTTCCACTCATACGTTCAAACAGGACAAGCCGTAATGCGAAAACCATTTTGTCCCACATAAAACGTTCAAGCGGGACAAAACGTAGCTAAAACATCATTTTGTACCACTCAAAACGTTTAAACGGTACGAAATAACACGTGTAAACGGATTTGTTCCACTTATACGCTCAAACAGGACAAGCCGTAACGCGAAAAACCATTTTGTTCCACCTAAAACGTTCAATCGGTACCATTTGCCACATGAGACTAATTCCGTACCGTTAAAACGTTCAACTGGTACCAAATGCCGAACCAAACATATTTTGTACTGCATAAAACGTTTTCGCAGGACAAAACTCGAACAACTTGTCGACCGCATCTCCCAACACATCAGGACAACCATACCGGCAATCGTCACCCATCCACAACTACATCCCTGACCTCAGCTACACGGCCATGTACACTCATCCGCCAGACCAAACGACAACGGAACGGCTACACGGCCATGTACACCCATCCGCCAGACCAAACGACAACGGAACGGCTCCACTGACATGGACACCGTTCCGCGTAAAATCGGAATCCAGAGGATTATTCGTGCAGATCCCCCCAGACTGTCCGAAAAGTCCTCGCGAGACCGAAATACCCCGTACCCCTATACAAGGCCAAAAGCGGATTCTCGATTCTCACTGAGGAAAGTTTGACTTTTCGGACAATCTCCCCCCGTCTATCCCTGATGCGCAGGTCTGAGCAAATCCAGGACCACCTTCACAGGATTGAACGTATCCAGAGGAACCTCGACAAAACACGTATTCCAGTCACTCATCGAACCGTTCCACAAGCCAGGAAGTTCGAGAGCCTTGAGATCACGGCCCTGGTAACTCTTGGAACTCATGAAACCTGCATCCTCATCCACGAAATCCAGAAGATTGAACTTGTCACCCTTATAATTCCTGATACAGCAGACAAGATCCACCGGATTGAAATGAGTAGCACGCGACAAGACATCACGGGAACGCTCATCATCCATATTGATCTGGACACTCTCCAGAATCTGAAGATTGGACGAACCATCCTTGCCGGCAATAATGAACGGACCGCCGCCAGGCTCACCTTGGTTGCGGACCATACCGCAGGCACGGATAGGACGGTCAAGCTTAGACCTGAGCAGGGCAACCCTCTCGGCAGGAGTACGCATGAGAGGAAGCTGGATACAAAGCTCACTGTCAAGGAACGACTCTATCTCGTCACAAAGACATTGACACTCATCAGAAGCGACGTCAGCAACAGCATCAAGTTTACGAAGATACCCGAAGATGATATCCCTCAATTCCAGACACTTGCCCATGAGGACCTTCTTGTAGCGAGCAGTCACACCCAAGAACCTGTCGTTGGAGACATTGTCAATGTTTTTGATGGAAACCAGTTCATCCTGAAGATTATTCAGGTTATAAATCAAAGCCCCGTGACCGGCCGGTCTGAACAAAAGACTGCCATCTTCTTTTCTGAATGGCTTGTTCTCCATATCCACAGCCACGGTATCGGTAGCCTTGTCCTGAAACGTGAACGAGATGTTGTACTTCACGCCATACTTCTTCTCATAAGCAGCATTGACCTCCTCCAAAGCAGCCTCGAAAAGCGGCTTGAACTCAGGCGAAATAGTGAAAACAACATTGGCAGAACCATCGGCATTCCTCATATAATCCTGAGCCTCAACAAGATGCTCAGCAAAGGCAGTCCTGCACTCCCCGTCCGGATATCTGTGGAAACGGATCACGCCCTTAGGCTTCGAACCATAGCCGAGTCCGCCGGCATTGAGGACCTTGTCGGCAACATCCTTGCGGTAATCCGCATTGTCCTCAGGCTGACCGAACATCTCCTCAGTATAGAATGCGAAATCCTTGATGCGGGCAGCAAGCTTGCCGACAGGAGAATCCGCGCCCGGATCAGAACCGTTTTCCAGAGCGGAAAGCCCTGCAAAAATATCCTTGAACATACGGGAAGCTGCTCCGGAAGCAGGCACGAACTTGCACTTTCCGGCCACAGAGGCATTGTCACAATAAGCGACAGCCTTGTCAGCCTCCTCCTCGCTCATCACCTTGATTCCACGCTCAGGGGTCGCAGGTCCCACGATATCCATCCACGGAAATCCTTTCTTGAAACGCTCAACTTGAGCCTCAACGGTCTTTACTGAAGAGCCACGCTCCTCAATAGCTTTAATGTCATCCTTACTAAACATATCTAGTCTATATAAACTTCTCTCCTGTAATTGTATTCACTCCTGAGCTTATCGAAATTCTCCGGATTCAGCCTCAACATGAAATCGTCAGTGAAAATCGGATAATTATACTGGAGCACCGACGCGATCTCCCCCTGGTTCAAGCCCTTGAGATCCAGCTTTACAGCCTCATTCTCAGGCAGATCCGTCTTCGGGAAGAACTCATAGAGTTCCGTAATACCGAAATAATGAGCTACCGCCCTGACCGCTGCCGCAGTACCGTTCTGCTTGCCCTGATACGAATATCCCGCAATATGAGGGGTCGCAATCGCAACCTTGTCCATAAGGTCAATGTCAATGTCTGGCTCATGATTCCATGTGTCAATGATAACCGGGCCCAGCTTCGGAATCGCAGCCTTGAGCGCATCATCGCACACGACCTCACCCCTTGCAGCATTGATAAAGAACGCACCCGGCTGCATCAGCGAGAAGAACTCGCTGTTCGCCATTCCCCTTGTCGTCTCGTCGAGCGGCACGTGGAGCGTTACAATCTGCGAATTCTGCAGAAGATACTCCAAGTCGCAGAATCCGAAAGACCCTTCTGCCTCTGCACGCGGCGGATCGCACTTGAGAATCTTGAAGCCCAAAGCGCGTCCCATCCTCTCGATCAGGCTGCCCACATGGCCCACACCAATGATACCGATTGTATCCCCCTGCAGGCTGATTGATTTTCTGGAAGCAAGACCGTAAAGAGCCGAGAAAACATACTCCATGACACCTCCGGCATTGCACCCGGGAGCATTGCGGACCACAATTCCCTTGGAATCGCAATATGGAAAGTCAATGTGGTCAGTTCCGATTGTAGCCGTAGCTATGAACTTCACCTTCGAGCCCTCAAGAAGATCGGCATTGCACTTCGTTCTGGTCCTGACCATCAGGACATCGGCATCCCTGACATCCTCCGGACCGATTTTATCACCGGGAAGAAAAGTCATATCCGCATACGGGTCGAAGACTCCCTCCAAAAAAGGAATTGCCTTATCGGCAACTATTTTCAATCTCTTGTTACACATATCACCTTAAAACCAATGATTTTACAGGAGCGGTGCATCCGGTATTGCTGTAAAGCGGATCCGAAGTAACCACCCTGTTTATCTCCTCAATTATAGCATCCCTGTTGAAAAACAACTGGTTACGCACAACAGAGGATGATATCCCGCAAATGAGGACACCATCCTTCAGAAATTTCGACAAAGTATATGGGGCGGCTCCCGTGACCTTGTCCCATGCGGAAAGCACGAGATGGACATCCATGCCGGCGGACAGCCTCATTGCCTTCAGGAATAGAGGCATGATATTGTCCATCTGCATCGGCTCCTTGCGCTCCATGGAAATGCTCTTTCCCTTATATCTGCCCATTTTCCACCCTCCTGAAATTACCGCCTTCTGTCTCGAAATAAGCCCTGTCAGACGTAATACTGTCCACAATGCCCGCAAGACGGACCTTATTGCTGTCAGTAATGAAAATCTGGCCGAACTCATTGCCGGCCACCATAGCCAGCAGATTGGCGGTCCTGCTCATGTCAAGCTTGTCGAACACGTCATCCAGCAGAAGCATAGGAGGCACGCCGAAACTCTCCTTCATGAGCTCATACTGGGCGAACTTGAGAGAAACCAGAAAAGACTTCTGCTGTCCCTGGGAACCGCAGCGGCGGATGGGATGACCGTTCATACCGAAAGTCAGGTCATCACGCTGAGGACCGGCGGAAGTATAGCCCAGAACCAGATCCTTGTTCCTCGCTGCCGCCAGAAGTTCTGTCAATGCCCCTGCCTCAAGGTCTGACTTGTAACCCACCACGACCTTTTCCCTGCCGCCTGAAAGGTCATGATAGAACTTCTCCACAACAGGCGAAAGACGCTCTGCAAAAGACTTGCGCTTCTCATATATCCGTGAGGCATAGACCGACATCCTCTCCTCCATGATTTCCAGAAGGGCCATGTCGGGCCGGTAATTCTTCAGAGCCGAATTACGCTGGCCAAGAAGCTTGTTATATTGCTGAACATCAGAGAGATACTCATTGTCCATCTGAGAAAGGACCATATTCATGAACCTCCTCCTGTCCTCCCCGGAATCACTCACCAGAGACACGTCGTCAGGAGACACCATCACCACGGGCAGTTCGCCGATATGTTCTGAAATACGCTGGTACAGCTTGTCATCCCTGCGGAGCTTCTTCTCCCCCTTATGCATCACCTTGATAGAAAATCTGGAACGCAATGCACTCTGCATCAGATAGTTTCCCGAGATGGAAAAAGAATCGGCCCCATACCGGAAGTTATCCCGGTCCGATGACCTGAAAGCGCTCTTTGTCATTGAAAGATACCATACGGCATCGAGAAGATTGGTCTTTCCCTCCCCATTTCCGCCGGAGATACAATTTATATTGGCGGAGAACTCGAGTTCCGCCAGTGCAATGTTTCTATAGTCCTGAACTACAATTTTTTCCAGAATCGCCATTCCGCACAGATTAATGTCCTAGCAAAGATAACTCATTTCCATGACTTTTCCGAGCAGTTCACGAAATACAGACCGCCGCAACCGCAGACTGGCAGCCCTTCACAAGGCCGCCAGTCTGACAAATCTAAAAACACTAAATTATCGTGGTTCCTGAGCACCGCATCCCGGAACTGCACCGAACACGTCGATAGCCTTCTGCCAAGGATAACGGTTGAAGTACATTGACACCGAAGAAGTCATAGTACCGGTCATGTTCATACCCATTGCCGAACGGAAAGTGTTGGCTGCGGAATTAGGGTCATACGAAGTAGTCTCCTTATATGAAACACTCAAGAATCCATTCAGGTAAGCCTCGTCGAGCCTGCCCTTGAAGAGGGCCGGATCAGTGAGAGACTCGTTGCCGCCCGTCTCGGCGATGGCATCCACATCGTCGAAATCATCCACATTCACTCTGGTAAGCATTCCGCCTCCAGGGATGGTAAGGTCGGTGATGCGGTTCAGGAAGAAGATATTGTTCTTCACCACATCGTGACGCTTGGCCTCGCGGTTCGCATCGCTGTCAATATGAGTCCTGTCAAGACCCGCGAAAATTGTCAGGCCGATGATATTGTTCTCCAGAGTACAGCTTGTACCCGGCTGGAACCTGAAACCGAAACCCTGAGACTGGAGATCCTTTGTATAAGACCATACGAAAAGGACGGTATTGTTGCGGAAATCAATCTTGGTAATGGCGTTAGGATCCGGACCGCGGACATCCATCGTGGTGACACGGTTATTTATGAACGCGCAGTTGTCCACTGTCAATGAACCTTTCAGAAGGCCGCAGATAGTGGTATTCGGACCATTCACGAATGTGCAGTTGCGGATCAGGACATTGAGATTGTTCACCTTTCCGGCCACTCCGTCGAAATAGATGAAGTAAGTCTCCTGGGTATAGACCTCCTTGTTTTCAAGATTCGGACCGCCCTGTCCCTTGGAACCCTCACGCATCATGAACGGGGTCTCCACACCCTCCGGCCAGCCTTCGCCGCGGAGATTGTAGCCGATGGCATTGCCCTTGTTGAACAGGAACCCGTCGATGACAAGAGAAGAGGACGGCTTTTCAATGCTGCGGATCTGGATGGTTCCGCGCCCCTGCGAAGAACCGTTGGAATTCGCGTCAGGAGCAATCGTCGTAAGATGCTTGAGCACATCACGCTCAGAGAAATCCTCACTGTAGCCGCCCAAAATGACGAGAGGCTTGTCAATGATAATGTTGCCTCTGTTCATGAGACCGAAATAATTGCCTTCGGCAACTCTGATTTCGGAACCGTCAGTAGCCAGGTCAATGGCTTTCTGAATGTTTTTCAATGCTGTTGAAGGACTGAGTCCGTCATTCTTGTTGGAGCCGCTGCGGGACACATAGTATGTCGGGCCTGAAGCTCGCGGAACAGCCGCACCTACGGATGCGGAACCTGCTTTTTCGACTGCCGTATTCATTTTCTCAGTTGTATTGTTCGCCGCATCCTTGAGTTTCTTCAAGAAACCCTGACCACTGGAAGGTGTCGTCAGAGCCAGAAGAGACGCCAGCAAGGCGACATTTCTAAAAATACTTTTCATAAACTACTCTTATTAGAAATAATAGTTGAGTGAGACACAGAAACCGATGTTCTCGGTACCATAGAGGATAGCGTGACTGCCAGGGCTCACGAGGTCATTGTACTGCTCCACCTTACCTGTCTTGGAAGAGAATCCCTCGAACTTGGTCCAGGTCTGAGGCTGGAAGGTAAACATCACCGGAGTGAATGTCATCGCGCCGGTAAGGGAGAGACGGCCTGTCATGAACCACTCCACACCCATATCGGCACTGACACCGACACCGTGGATATAGCCGACATTGTAACGCTCGGTAGGACGTGCATATGCGATTCCGAGATCCGCCTGGAAATCATTGAGAGTAGGATCTTTTCCGACAGCCGGACGCGCCATCGGCATCGTCGAAGGGACACGGTTCTCAGGAGTCATGGTGTTTCCGTAATTGAAACCGAGACTGCCGCCTGCGATAGAGTACGACACATTGAATCCTGCCATGAAACGGAGAGGGCCGGTGCCTGCAAGATACTGGAATCCCAATGCGAGACTTCCGCTGTTGAGGTTGGACACTACGGCATCCACCACCTGGTTCCTGGAATCGGGATTGACAGCCTTGGCAAGGTCGTCATCCACATATTCACGATAGTCGATGTGGCTTCCGTTAAGACCGACGGTCGCACGGAGCGCCCACTTGTCACTCAGAAAATATCTGAATCTGAATGCTGCCAGAGGGTCCTGGGAAAGGATGAACATCTGTTTCTTGGACCCGGCCATTCCTTCAATGAACTCGCCGGCGAAGTCGCCATTGTCAGGCTGCATCTTCAGGCGGTATGAAAGAGTTGCAGGGTTGAAGGTGACACCGATGGACCAGTCGCCCCTCTTCGGTGAGAAACGGGGAGCCTTCCGGATGGTGCCCGTATAGGTCATCATTTCACCGGACTCGCCGCCGTTTCCCTGCGCCTTCACGCCCATCGACATTAAAGTCAATGCCGCAAGGCTCATTATCAAGTATTTTTTCATCATATAGTCGATTTAAAGTTAGCTGCCGACTCCGGTGCCGCAAGCCCATGACTTGCGGACTGGAGGTGCAGAGATGTCATCACTACTGGACCAGGCCGGACTCACCATAATACGCAACAGGCTTCATATCCAGCTTGAAGTAAGCCGCTGTGCCGCAAGACAATGTCTTGGCGATATCAGCATGGAAATAAGCACTGGTCTCTACAGAGCCGCCTTTGTCCTTGCTGGTCTTGGCAGTACCCGATCCCCTGCATTCAACTCTCACCTCAAGAGTCTGTCCTACAGGACATCCGAGAGTGGTCTCGAAATAACCGTCCTGACGGACCTTGACAGTTTTGAGAGCGTATTCCACATTTCCCTTGTCATCTTTCTGTCCGTAGAAGATATTCACTGGCAACCCAACCTCTGCAGGAGAAGGGTCCGATCCCGTAGGAGCATATCTGACATGACCGCACACAATGCTCTTCACCGGGATATTCGCCTCGGTAAGGTCAGTCGGGTCAACGTGCTCACAGGATACGCAGGCAGTTCCTGCCAATGATGCAATGACCAGAAGCCCTGCAAGACCTTTCATCTTGGCGATGGATATTTTCCTGAATTCCTTGAGCATCGGTTCCAATGCGAGGGAAGCTTTGCGGGCACGCAATCCTGCCGCCTTGTTTCCTTTCTTCTCCTGTGCTGTAGCGTCGCGAAGCATCGACTCCGCCGCTTTCTTGATTTGTTTCAAAAGTTCTTCCATAATAAAGTGTGTATTAATTATTTATAACTGTCAAACTTTAATAATCCTTAAATATCGAATATCCCAAGTAACTTCCATATGAATCATGAGGGCAATTCGGATACCATTCCCACTTTGTTATAGTCCCATAACTAAGAGGATCCTTACTGGCACCTTCAAACCATATTGTGTGCCCCCTGTAATGCATGCTATAATTATCATCAACTACGTACAAATCACAGCCGGCGTGTCCATCTAGCCTGAACACATATCCATCATTAAAATTGATAGCCGAATCATCTGGTACACATGAACTCAAAGAATAATAGTAATGTCTTTTGCTTGATTGAGAACCATGCCAGTACGAACCCTTTATAGCACGTGACTGAACTTTCACATATAATCCAGGCTGATCTTTTCCTTTCGCAAACTTAAACAACGTACCTTCTTTTGCTGGAGTATATCGCCATTCCGCACCAGACTTGTTATCACCTTCTGTCCATCCGGATGAAGGATGCTTATAATACAGTTTTATGTTCTTATCTTTGAACACTGTATGCTCCCTGAACAAGAAGTACTTTTCCAAAACAGTTCCATAACCATCTTCTGCCTTCACATATACCCCCAGAGGATACCCCGTCATGGAATTGTAATTCGTCAGGCGAATAACTTTATACTTATCATAAGAATACAATAGTTCTGCCGTAAGTTTGGGGTCCGTCTGCCATGCACCCTTGTACGGACGGCTCTTTATGGTCCACATGCTGGACGGATAGGTATAATTGACGCCACTTCTGCCCTTAGATACCTTAAGCATCACATTGGCTTGATTTATAATATCAACTCGATCCTCCAGAGACCTAGAGCCTTTATAATAACTATCATACCAGAGTTCCGGGTTATTCTGTTCAGGAGTTACAACACTGTAACATATTTCGCTATCATCTTCGAAATGGAATTCTCCTGAAGAGACTTTGGCTTTCCGCACATTACCGTTCTCATCTGTAGCTGTGACTTCTACTGAGCCCTTCCGCTTTCCGGTAAGTATGAAGTAGTCAATCTTACATTTATAGTAGAGCTCAGACTCCCCAGTCTTCGGTCCTCTTCTTTGGACATCACAAATATCTTCGAGGTTAGTGATATCAAATGAAACCCATCCCGATACGCTACGCACCTTATTCGAAGAACTGACAATACCAAACAAAGCAGTATGGCCGAAATCCACTCTACTCTTTCTGTCATCTTCCACCCTCAATTCATCCCCAGATGAAAAGACTCTAGGAGGCAGAACCTTCACATCACATGTCAACTTGTTTCCGGCATCATCCTCCACTATAACCTGATCAACATACTCCCGGACATATGAGCCTGAACGGGCTTGGTAACTTGATCTGGAGCCGGTAGCCTGAGACATAGATCCACAATAGCCGTTTGATGCAACATCTCCGAGTTTGGACTTCCATTTTGCCTGAGGAAAAGAAACCGGCCTCTTTGTGTCTTTATTTATAAGTATCAAAGGTATCTGATACCTGTTGTCATATGTGGCACGAATTGATAATGTATTGGGCGCCACTCCATATACAGGTTTTGCACTAGTTCCTCCGACAATGCCCAGAACTGTTCCTGCCGGAAAAGTTGCCGGCTTGACAGACACCTTGAAACTTAATGAGTTCTTGCCGGTCAGATCGGTTGCAGTGATGATTGTTTCACCATACTCCGCCGTAGTCTTTATAGTTGCCTTGCCACCGACAGAACTTGTACCATAACCATCCGAAGTAATTTCCACAGTAGCTATCTTTTCATTACTGCTAGTCCACTTGGCACTGGTCTCCGGCCTAAGTTCCACATTCAGCTCTGCTGATCTGGACATAGGTTCCTCTGATTTCACAATCTTTTCCTCACCGACCTTGTAAATCGCGGTTTCAGATGTAAACGGTGTAACATCCCGTGAAACGGTGAATGTCTTCTTGTACTCCGTTCCAGAATCAGGATCCTTATACTTGACGGTAATATCCGATGTACCCGACTCTGCCCCTTCGGTCAACGCAATCACAGATTTCTTCACGAAGTATGGCACAACACAACACTCGATAGCCTTCGGATTCGAAGATGACACGGAAATGTCCTTATCAGTCAGTTTGCTCATGCCATATGGCTGAGGTATAACTATTATGTTACGCACACCGCTGAGAGCAATATCATTCAAGTCAAACGAATCTCCATCCTTCACATCGCATCGAGTAGGATTCCCCTGGCTGTCCGCAGCAGACAAAGACTCCCTCTGCATTATAAAGACAGACTCTGAAGCATATACTTCAATTTCTTTTGTTCCGGATATGTTTTCAGAAGAAACGGTTATCTTAGTCTTACCTATTGAATTGGCTTTCACATAAGCTATACCTTTTTCGACAAACACTTCCGCAATGTCCTTATCGGCGACCTTCCAGTCGAGTGATGCGGCATTGGCATTTTCAGGCTCAACCGTGATATTGATAGGAGACGGCGCATCCATGTAAGCAAAAACCGTCTTCGGCACACCAAAACTGGTCACAGGCACTGCCGTAACAGTAACCTTGACACTGGCACTTACGCTCTCATATTTGGCATGTACGGTGGTCGTGCCGGGAGCATGGGCTTTCACGCGCCCGTTCTTAACGGTCGCAACGTTCTCGTCATCAGATGTCCACTCCAGGGCCACCTCGTATTCTGCTTCCGCAGGCACTGTAGAATATTTGATCAGTTCAGATTCACCCTGTATGATGGTCATCGTGCCGTTTTCAGGATGCGTGATGACAATCTCACGCAATTCGGAGCTCCCGCCCTTTTCTTTCTTGCAGGAGATCGGAGATAACGATATCAGCACCATGGCAAGCGCCATGAGATATCGCATTGACTTGATTTTGAAATTTGCTATCATGGTCGATCAGTTTTATTTCGGGTTAATAATATAGTCTTGTTCCGCACCGTCGCAGGTCCCGGAAGAGAAACGTTTTTTCAGCAAAGACGGGATAAAAACGTTTTTACAAAATTAAGCCTCCAAAGTACCTGAAACAATACGTAATTATACGTATTTTTACTACGTAGGTATGCCTACAACACTATAAAAAGCAGTTTTCGATTATCAGCAAAAAACGGCCTCCGATACACTCTGGTGGCACAAAACAAGCAAAAAACCACAAGGAAAGGCCTTGTTTCCTCCCAAAAATCACTATATTTGTCCCAGACCACACCGACCGGAATATGAAAAAAGCGATTACCCTAATATTTTTGACCGTTCTTTCCGTGCTTAACCTGTCCGCAGCAGAGACAGATTCACTCTTCAGCAGATGGGAGGAAGCGACGGGAATGCACCGTATCCGACTCGGAAATGAACTTCTCTCCTTAGGATACGATGAAGGTCTTGTTTCCGAGAAAAAATCTTACGGCAGAAATCAGTCCATCGAATCAGAGGCACGCATATACGACATGATGTCATATTATTTCTACATAAATGACAAGTTCGACGATGCGCTGTCCACTGCCCTCATAGCACTTCCGCTCTGCGAGAAAAGCGGCGATGAACAGTTGTTGGGAGACTGCATAAACAACATCGGAATCTTCTATCAGAGGAAGGGGCTTTTCGGTCAGGCCATCACCTACATGGAGAGGGTATATAAACTGGACCTGAAGGCGAAGGACAAGAGCGGAATGAGTTCTACGATGAACAATCTCGCCACTCTCTATCTCGCTACAGGACAGCCGGAAACGGCTTTGAGCTACGTCCTTCCGGCGATAGAGATGGAGCGGGAACGCGGTGACAGGGAGAGACTTGCAATCCGTCTTGGACTTGCATCTGACATCTGGCTTGAAATGGGGCAGATCGAAAAAGCACTTTCATGCGTGGACGAGGCATACAAACTGGATCACGAAGACAAGCGCGAAGGAAAGGCTGCGATACGGCTTTCACAGAAAGCGGCGGTACTGATTGCGCTCGGCGAGGACATCGAAGCGGAGAAGTGTCTTATCGAGGCGATTCCGATTCTGGAGAAAAAGAACAACATCACTTCCATGGCCATCTGTTACAACCAGCTCGGGCAGCTCTATTATAAGGAGGAGCTTTACAAAATCGCGGAAAGGACTTACAGACAGGCTTATGAATATGCAAGCAAAGCCGGAAGTGACTACGTAAAGAAAAAGTCGCTGAGCGGTCTTTGGCTGTGCCAGAAGTACCTGGGCAAGCTGGAGGACGCGCTCCACACCTTGGAAGAATATACCCAGCTTACTGAAAAGATTGCTGATGACCGTGCAGATTCGGCAGTGGAGGATTTCCGCGTGAGGTATGAGACCAAGGAGAAAGAGGACAAGCTGATACACGAGCAGGAAATGTCGAAGGTCAGACTTGTCGTAGTCATCTGCCTGTCAGTATTTTCACTGTTGCTTTGCGTCCTTCTGGCATTGAGCTACCGTATGCTCAGGATCAGACGCCGCCAGGCGAAGATCCTCACCAAGAACCAGGAAGTGAAGAACAAGCTGCTTTCTCTCGTTCCCGCGATTTCGGACAACACCGAGTCGGAAAAGCTGAAGGAAATCGTCGATAACATCGAGACGATGGAAGACGTTCCGAAGATGACGAGCAGGGAGCTTGAAGTAGTGAAACTCTGCTGCGAGGGTCTGACATCGAAAGAGATAGCCGGAAAGCTGAATGTCTCCGTGCGTACCATAGACACGCACAAGAGCAACATATTCAAGAAACTCAGCATATCCAGCACTCTGGAGCTTGTCAAGTATGCTGTCAAGGCCGGAATCTATACTCCTCAGAATTAAAAGTTTCTGATTTTACAGGGTCGGGCGCAAAAAATCTTTGCTATGTTTACGTAATTTTTATAAATTTGCAATCTTGTAAAAACCGAAAGAATATAAAAACATAAAAAATATGGCAAACGAAACTCTTAAAGATCAGGAGAGACTGCAGCAGGAGCAGGTTGCAGAAAAGGTTTCTTCTGTAGAGAAATTCTTCAACGAAAACAAAAAAATCATCTGGGGATGTCTCGGAGCTATCATCGTTATCGGTGTGGCTGTTCTCTGCTATCAGAAGTTCTACGCCCAGCCTAAGAAGGCAGAGGCTGCTGAGCAGATGTTCCCTGCAGAGGCTAATTTCCGTTCACAGAACTATGAGCTCGCACTTAACGGTGACGGCAACGTGCTCGGTTTCAGCCAGGTAATCGACGAATACGGTTCTTACGCAGGTGACGCCGCTTTCTTCTATGCAGGTGTCTGCGAGCTCCAGCTCGGCAAGTACGAGGAGGCTCTCTCCTACCTGAACAAATACAACGGAAAGGATGAGATTCTCAAGGCCAAGGCCATCGCCTGCAAGGGTGACGCTTTCGCCGGACTCGAGAAATATAAAGATGCCGTTTCTTGCTACGAGAAAGCTGCAAAGGTTGCTGACAACATGTTCGCTGCCGCTTATCTTCTCAAGGCAGGTGTAGCTTGCGAAGAGCTCGGCGACAATGCCAAGGCACTTTCTTTCTACAAGACCATCAAGGATCAGTATCCGCAGTCAATGGAAGGATACGATATCGACAAATATATCAGCAGAATCGAGAACAAATAAGATTATGGGAAGAGCTTTTGAGTTCAGAAAAGAGAGAAAGATGAAGCGTTGGGG
>OLGE01000330.1_pt1 | contig 58620 bp, 44 predicted proteins | sample 1605151 | NCBI WGS metagenome assembly OLGE01 (sample SAMEA3888912, study PRJEB22519) | human gut metagenome | biome: human gut; feature: human-associated habitat; material: faeces | place: Denmark | collected 2010
ACTTGCACTTTCTTTTAAATGTTAAAACCGTGTAAAGTAAATCTGTATTAAGTCACTTCTTTCCTTTGGCGTCGGAAACCGCTTGCATCCCTTTCCTTTGATGGTTGGCCTGCCGAGCGGCGCAATTAACTTGCTGGGTGCTGCGGTTGACTTGACGGGCACTGCGGTTGACTTGGCGGGCGGCGGCACCTTTCGTTAAATGGCAATAGAAGTCCCATTGGCGAACGTGTAAAAAGAAAAGCAGCGAAGCATCGGCTTGTTTCCGATGCTTCGCTGCTTGGTTTTATGCGTGACGGGCTTTTGCTTGCCCCCTTTGGTCTTATTCCGGGTCAGTAGAGAATACCTGGTCGAAGATTTCGCCGTATTTCTCGCTGATGTTGTCGAGTCCTGGGAAATCAAAGGTTGGGATGCCACATTGCTTGGCATATTCTGTCAGTTCAGGCTGCGCACCCTCTTCTCCCTGGATATATCCGTCGGCAAATTTGATGGCCAACTGTCCGATAGATTCTGGTTTGCTGAAATCGATGCCCGTTCCTTCGATGTTTTCCATCTTCGCGTTGCGGAAAGCCAGACATTCTTTGAGGTTGGGCACAGGTGCGTCCTTCGGCATTTCGTTGTAGGCTGAGAACACCACCTTTGAATTGATGAACGATGCTTCGTCGCGGTAAGCCGTCTTGATGTAGAGTGGCACAACGGCCGACATCCATCCTTGGCAGACGATGACATCTGGGCTCCAACGGAGTTTCTTCAGCGTTTCGAGCACGCCGCGGGCATAGAAGATGGCGCGTTCAGCATTGTCTTCATATTCCTTTCCGTCTTCGTCGGTCATCATGAGGCGCTTGTGGAAGTAGTCGTCGTTGTCGATGAAGTAAACCTGCATGCGTGCAGCCTGGATGGAGGCCACTTTGATGATGAGCGGATGGTCGGTGTCGTCAATCACGATGTTCAGACCAGAAAGGCGGATGACTTCGTGGAGTTGGTTACGTCGTTCGTTGATGTTGCCCCACTTGGGCATGAATGTGCGGATTTCTCTTCCTCCGTCTTGAATGGCCTGCGGGAGTTTTCGTCCAGCTGTTGCCATAGCGCTCTCTGGAACGTACGGCAAAAGTTCTTGATTGATGAAGAGAATCTTTTTAGCTTTCGTCATTTTTTATGTGAGTATATTTTCACTGCAAAGTTACGAAAAAAAATGGACATGCGTGGTTATTAGGGCTTTAATCCTTTCCGATATGTTAAAAAAAGGATTTCTTGGCTCGGTTTTGAAGCTATATGGATATAAATCTGTTATTTTGCAATTCAATTCAAAATTTATCAGCACAATGATTGTTGCAAAAACTGTAAAAGAACTTGAAAACAGTCTGGCTTCTGCCCGTGAAAACGGCCAGACGGTTGGACTCGTGCCCACGATGGGCGCTCTTCATGCAGGCCATGCTTCATTGGTGAAGCGCAGTGTGGGCGAAAACGACGTGACAGTGGTCAGCGTGTTTGTCAATCCCACCCAATTTAATGACAAGACCGACTTAGCCAACTATCCGCGCACGCCCGAAGCCGATTGTGCGCTCTTGGAAAGCCTCGGGGCCAACGTGGTGTTTGCGCCGAGCGTTGAAGAAATCTATCCCGAACCCGATACGCGCCATTTCAGTTATCCGCCCATCGACACCGTCATGGAAGGCGGACGCCGCCCGGGACATTTCAACGGGGTGTGCCAGATCGTGAGCAAGTTGTTTTATATGGTGAAACCAACGCGTGCCTATTTCGGTGAGAAGGATTTCCAGCAGATTGCCGTTATCCGTGCGATGGTGAAAGACCTCAACCTTCCTTTGCAGCTCTGCCCGTGCCCCATTGTGCGCGAAGAAAGCGGACTGGCATTGAGCAGCCGCAACGCCCTGCTCACGCCGGAGGAAAAAGCAACGGCTGTGAACATCTCGAAGGTGCTCTTTGAAAGCGTCGACTTCTCGAAGAGCCACACGGTGGCCGAGACCCACGACGAAGTGGTGAACCGTCTCAACGCCATTGACGCCCTCGAGGTGGAATATTTCGAGATTGTTGACGGCATCACGTTGCAGCCCGTCAGCGATTGGAACGACACGGATTACATCGTGGGCTGCATCACCGTTTATTGCGGTCAGCGCCCCGTTCGTCTCATTGATAATATGAAATATCGCGGATAAGTAAAACGGAGTGTCCAATGGCATTTCAGATATCCGCTTGGTCTCTTAGGCGTTCAATGCTTGGAATTGAACGCCTAAGTTGGCTTCAATATTTACCCACATTATAAAGAAAAAACATGTTACTGAGTTTCCTGAAATCAAAGATACATTGCGCCGTGGTCACGGAGGCCAACCTCCACTATATGGGCAGCATCACCATTGACGAAGACCTCATGGACGCCACTGGCATCCTGGAAGGCGAACACGTTCACGTGGTGAACAACAACAATGGCGAGCGCATCGAGACCTACGTCATCAAAGGGCCGCGCGGTTCGGGCTGCATCTGTCTTAACGGAGCTGCTGCACGCAAATTCCAGGTCGGCGATGAAGTCATCATCATGTGTTTCGCCCTCATGACGCCGGAAGAGGCAGCCACCCACAAGCCGAAGGTGATTTTCCCCGACGGCGACGACAACCGCATCTGATTGCCGCTCCGACGTTTCCACTTGTTGCCACGATAACCAGTCCGCCATGAGTTTCGTTGTCAGTCTGTTCAAGAGCTGGAGAAATCTCCAAATGTTGTTTGCGCCAAGGCGATGCTTCGTGTGTCGCCGAATTTTGCGCCGCGACGAAGAAATTCTCTGTACGGCCTGCTTGTCGGACATCCAGCAAACCGGCATTTTCGGCGAGCCAGACAACGTGGTTGAGCGCCTCTTCTGGGGCGTGACGCCCATGGAGCGTGCGGCATCGTGGTTGAAATATACGTCGGGAAGCAATGTCGGAGAGATGATCCATGCGCTGAAATACGCTGGCATGATCAGAATTGGCCATCTGCTGGGCCGCGCGATGGGCCGTGCGATGGACCACCACGGTTTCTTCGACGGCGTTGACCTCATCGTGCCCGTGCCGCTCCACAAGCGCAAGGAAGACGAGCGCGGCTACAACCAGAGTGCGGAAATCGCCTATGGCGTGTCGGAGGTGACGGGACTGCCCGTCTGCACCACGGCCGTGATTCGCGGCGTTGACACGCCGACCCAGACGCTCCTTTCGCCCGAAGCGCGGATGAAGAACGTCAGTGGCGCCTTCGTCGTGGCCCGTCCGGAAGAAATTATGGGTAAGCACATCCTTTTCATCGACGATGTCCTGACCACTGGTGCCACCACCATCTCCTGCCTGAAAGCCGTGAGCGACGCCCCTTGGTTTGCCGGTAGCCACACGCGCATGAGTGTCCTCACCCTCGCCTTGGCAGGCCAGCACTTTGACGGGGCGGCGGGCTATCGCCCGTGGAACCAATTCGAACCTTCGTTGAAGGAAACCTCTGTCGGCATTTTCGGCAATTGCCTGAAGAAAGACGAGGAGCGGAAGGACTGAAGGAGTGCTCAATTCTTAAATATAAAAGTTTTCTTCGATGAAATAGGACTTCTTATATCCATGATGTTCTCCGTCCGTAGCATAGTTGAAAGCATATTGTACGAAGTGAAGGATTTTACCAACCGCTTCCCTTTCTGAGCCATCTCGTATACTGCTGCCTATCTTGGCAAGCTTTATTATAGATATATACGAAAAAGCGCGGAGCCAGTTCTGTTGCTCGTTCCACGATAGAAAGGCTCTATCATTGCCCAGTTTGTCGAAACGAGCAACGCTGAAAGCCCCACGCCAGTGTAAATATATAAAAGGAGTCCACTTTTATATGATTTTATTCTGTGAAAGAGTTTGTGTAATCAATGATTATTCGTAACTTTGCAGCACGAGAACCCGCCAAGCCTCTCAACGATGCTCAAATGTGCGGGTCGTTTTTGTTTTTATAGGTGTATGGCAACAAGAATTCCGTTTGTAAAAGCATATTCTACACCTCATGAGTTAGTGCAACTACTTAAAACAAGAGGTATGGAGATAACTGATGAGGAAAAGGCTCGGCATTATCTTTCCCACATCGGTTACTATCGTTTGTCTGCCTATATGTACCCATTACTTTCTATTCCCAAGGAGCAGCATTTATTCAAACAGGGCGTAACCTTCAACAAGGTTATGATGCTGTATCGCTTTGACAAGAAATTACGTCTACTCCTATTCAATGAAATTGAGAAAATAGAGGTTGCAGTACGTTGCGCTATCGTGAACTTTGGAACGGAAATGATAGGCAATCCATTTTGGATGACTGATGTCAAAAATTTCTCGAATCCTTCAAAGTTTAATCGTTCAATACGTCTTATTGAAGAAGAATTAAGCCATACCAAAGAAGAGTTTATCAATCATTTTAAGGAGACATATACCAATCAGTATCCTCCATCATGGATGCTAACCGAGATATTGCCGTTTGGTGTTGTCACCAACATTTACTCTAACATCAAGGATAAGAAGATAAAGAAGCGTATTGCCCAGTCGTTTGGCTTGCAAGTTGCCCCTTTTGAATCTTGGCTTACCATTATCACAGTGACACGAAACTCATGTTGTCATCATGCACGTATATGGAATAGGGTCTTCTCTATCCGTGCAACCATTCCAATAAGGATGACGCATCCTTGGATTTCTTTGCCAACAGACCCATTGAAAGTATACTTTGATATGTGCATCATCAAGTATTTCCTTGATTTTATATCTCCAAACAACGATATGCTTGATAGGATAAACAAACTTTTTGCTACATTTCCAGAAATAGATCGGGTTGCTCTTGGTTTTCCTGTTGGTTGGGAGAATGAACCGCTATGGCAATAGACCTATTATAGAATAATTTGGACCACCTACTTATTTTGAAATATTTTGACGGCAGTCGGCAGACGCGACGATGCCCGGAAAGCCAAAGGGTAGACCTTGGTTTTCCGGGCATCGTCGTATCTATTGAGAGACCGTTTGGCTTGTTGGCGGATGTCGCTTGCTTATTCAGCAGGCAAAGCCTGTTCCGAGAGATTCCATTGCTCGATGAATTTGTCAATCATCTCCGTGCCTTTCTCCGTGCAGCATCCGCGCAGCATCACCATGATGGTGTTGACAAAAATCTCCCTGATGGTGTAGCCTTCAAAGATTTCGTTGTCGATCAGCATGTCCATTTTGCTTTGCATGAAAGGCACCACAATCTCGAATTTGATGTTTTTCTTGAAAATCCCCTGTTCGATGCCCTTTTGCATGAAGGCAACGCCTTCGATGGCGTGCTTCTTGCTGACTTCACGATGGTAGGCCACGATGTTGGGATATTTACGCATCTCGGTGAAGAACTTCGGGTTGACGTGGCGGATATCGTCGAGCGACATTTTGAAGAACTTCAAGAGAATCTCCAAGACATTGTCGGTTTCGCACTTGGTCTTTTCAACTAAAAGCCGCTCCTCCTCCTGGTGTTTCTTGATGCAGGCCAATAGCAATGACTCCTTGTCGCGAAACACCTGATAGAGCGTTCGCTTCGACATAGACAGCAAATGCGCGATGTGGTCCATCGTGACCGCCTTGATGCCGTCTTTGTGGAAAGCTTTCACGGCAGCCTCTATGATGTTGTTCCGTACTTCTGTGTTGTTAATATCTTCCATCATTCCTATGTTTTTGCCATTGCAGAGCATGGGGTTATCGACTCGTCTTTCAGATTTCATAAAGTATTGGGACAGGGTTTTATCCAGCCGCAGCGTTGAAAAACCAGCGACAGCTTCCTTGGAACCTCGCCAAGTTCCTGGCCTGAAAAACGTCTATCTGTTTATCAGCTACAAAGTTAGCAATAAAAAACTTATCAACAGACATAAGTTTTCTTGTTTTTTCAGCCTTTCTTGTTGCCATTGGGAGAAATGGCAGGTGGGCTTACAAAAAAACGGGGCAGGCGCCCAACGCGATGTTGGAAATTTTAAGTATGTCGAAAAACAATTTCCAGAGCGGCATTTTGGTGGGCGGCGTCAAGAGGGGAGTCTATTGTTATAATCATAAACTATTTATGGGGCGCCCCGAAACAATGGTTTCAAGGCGCCCCATAAATCATTTGCGTTCCAGTTCTTGCAGACTCTCCATCTTCTTGTTCTCCAGGAATTCATAGATGCCGCAGAGATGTTCGCGCACGCGTCCGTGTCCGAATTCATAGACCTTCGTGACCAGTCCGTCGAGGAAGTCGCGGTCGTGTGAGACACAGATGAGCGTTCCATCGAAGTCCTTCAGCGCCTGCTTCAGCACGTCTTTTGTGCGCAGGTCGAGGTGGTTAGTCGGTTCGTCGAGAATCAGCAGGTTGACGGGTTCCAAGAGCAGTTTCAGCAACGCCAATCGCGTGCGCTCTCCGCCCGAAAGCACCTTCACCTTCTTCGTGCTCGCTTCGCCGCCAAACATAAACGCGCCCAAGAGGTCGCGGATTTTGTTTCTGATTTCGCCCTTCGCCACGTCGTCGATGGTTTGGAAAACGGTCAGTTCGCCATCGAGCAGCGAAGCCTGGTTTTGTGCGAAATAGCCAATCTGCACGTTGTGGCCGAGTTGCAGGGAGCCCTCGTGCTGCAGTTCGTTCATGATACACTTCACCAAGGTGGACTTACCTTCGCCGTTTCTTCCCACGAAGGCCACCTTGTCGCCGCGTTCAATCGTGAGCGACACATTGGCGAAGATGCGCTTCTCGCCGAAGGCCTTGCCAACGCCGTCCATAATGACTGGATACTGACCGCTGCGCGGCGACGGCGGGAACTTGAGACGCAATGCCGAGGTGTCTTCCTCGTCCACCTCCACCAGTTCCAGTTTTTCCAGCATCTTCACGCGGCTCTGCACCTGGAAGGTCTTGGAATACGTGCCTTTGAAGCGCTCGATGAAATCCTTGGTCTCCTGAATCATCTTTTGCTGTTCCTCATACTGCTTCATCTGCTGTTCGTGCCGTTCCGCTCTCAGTCGCAGATATTCAGAATAGTTGACCTTATAATCGTAGATGCGTCCCATCGTCACCTCGATGGTGCGCGTCGTGATGTTGTCAACGAATTTGCGGTCGTGGCTGATCACCACCACGGCCTTGCCACTCTGGATGAGGAAATCTTCCAGCCATCCGATACTCTCGATGTCGAGGTGGTTCGTCGGTTCGTCGAGGAGCAATACGTCGGGATTTTGCAGCAGCATCTTGGCCAGTTCGATACGCATGCGCCATCCGCCAGAAAATTCCGACGTCTGACGGTTGAAGTCCGTGCGCTCAAATCCCAGTCCGAGCAGCGTTTTCTCCACGTCTTCCTCGAAGTGGGTCATGTCAATCGCATAGAACTTCTCGCTCATGGTGGCCACCTGCTCAATCAGTGCCATATATTCATCGCTCTCGTAGTCGGTGCGCTCCGCCAGTTGTTTGTTGATTGCCTCAATTTCCGCCTCCATCTTGTGGAGGTGTGCAAACGCTTGCGAGGCTTCTTCAAACACCGTGCGCCCGTCTTCCGTCATGAGGTGCTGGGGAAGATAGGCAATCGTTGTGTCTTTCGGGGCAGAGACCGAGCCGCGCGAGGCTTGGCGCACGCCTGCCAGAATCTTGAGCAACGTGCTCTTTCCCGCGCCGTTCTTTCCCATCAGGGCAATGCGGTCTTTGTCGTTGATAACGAATGAAATGTCTTTGAAAAGGGTGGTGCCGCCAAACTCGACGGTCAATCCATCAACTGATACCATGTATGATTTGTATTTTTTAAAGGCTTTTGCTTTGGTTGAAAGGGGGTGAGAATCCCGGTAAAGGGTTTTGAACGTGCAAAGGTACAACATGTTTTTCAATAATATACGAAGTTCAAACCGAATAGCTCGTCTGAAAAACGTAATTTTGTCTGTGGAGAATGGCCGTGGGAGGGTGAACAGAAAAAATCTGTCCTATCAATGCCGACGATGCAGCGACTTTTTCCTGTTTGCCTGGCGGCGGTTGCCGCCGTATTCGCTCCGCTTCCAAAACCCATCCCTTCTCCGCTTTGAACGATTAACCAACTATCACAAAATACCGACAAGAAAATGCTGACACAAATTCTTTCTTTTTTCCGAACGAAGGCCCTCTCTCTGATGGCGCTTGCAGCTTGCACATGGCTTGTGCCGTCGACCGCACGGGCCGAGGAATTTACGATTTTGCAATGGAATATCTGGCAGGAAGGCACGATGGTTAAGGGCGGCTATGATGCCATCGTGGAGGAGATTGTTCGCCTCAAGCCCGATTTTGTCACGCTCAGCGAAGTGCGCAACTATCATAACACCAACTTCACTCGGCGGCTGACCCAGTCGCTGCTTCAGCGCGGACTGACCTATTACAGCTTCAAAAGTAAGGACACCGGATTGCTCAGCCGTTACCCCATCACCGATTCCCTCACCGTTTTTCCTGAACACAACGACCACGGTTCTATCTACCGTCTGCTCTGTGACGCCAAGGGTAAAAAAATGGCGGTCTATACTTCCCATCTCGATTATCTCGATGATGCCTACTACAATGTGAGGGGCTACGACGGCAGTTCGTTTCGCGAGATACCCATTCCCCGTACCGTTGAAGAAGTGCTCGAGCGCAATGTCAAGTCGCAGCGTGACGATGCCATCCGCTGCTTTATCGAGCAGGCCAAGAAAGACGAAGCAGCGGGATATACCGTTGTCATCGGCGGCGACTTCAACGAACCTTCGCATGAAGACTGGACAGAGGCCACGCGTTACCTCTATGACCATCACGGCCTGGTTGTTCCCTGGACCGTGACGTCGCTCCTCGCTGAGGCTGGCTTTCGCGATGCCTACCGCACCTTTTATCCGAATGTTTTGACGCATCCCGGCTTCACCTTCCCCTCAGACAACCCAAACGTGTCGCCTCAAAAACTGACGTGGGCACCTCTGGCCGACGAGCGCGACCGCATAGATTATCTGTGGTATAAGGGAAAGAATGCGCGGGTGACGGACTGTCGCATCTTTGGTCCTGAAGGCTGCATCGTATACAGTCGCCGATGCCCGAATCCAACGCGCGAAAATTTCATCAAGCCTCTCGGCGTGTGGCCAACCGACCATAAGGGCGTTTGGATGAAGCTGGAGGTGAAGTGAGAAGCGGGGGGATTGGGCCCGCCTTGCGATTCTTCCGTCCAAGCGCCGACGGCGGCTTTTGAGGCGTGAGTCTGACGGCTACAAGCAGGGAAAAACATCTCTGAGGAGGCAAACTCCTGATTGGAAAATCACGGAGAAATCAGTGAATTAGGAAAAAATAGTAATAAGAAACCACCGCGTTTCAAAAATGCTACGTAAATTTGCCACGCAAAAGCATAGCCATTCGGCTCCCCATAACAAACAAACCAACTCAACGTGAAAAAAATATTCAGCAAATCCATTCGCCTTTTCATGGCTGTTGCCATTTCTGCGGTGTTCTTCGCAGCCTGCGACGACGACACGGCTGCCATTGGCTCTGGCGTTATGCCCGGCCAGGACGTGGTGGCAAGTTCCCAGCAGACGTTTAGCGTCAAATCGCGCACCGTGCTTTCAGACTCCGTGTTGGCCAACACCAACAACAGCTATCTTGGTTGTGTGGTTGACCCGGAAACGCGTGCCAAGACCACGTGCAACTTCATGGCGCAGTTTAATGTGCTCGAAAATACCATCTATCCAGAGCGCAAGAAGATGCTGACCGATGCCGAGGGCAAACTGATTATCGACTCCTGTGCCATCCGCATTTTCATCAACGACTATTATGGCGACTCGCTGCAGACGATGAAGCTCGCCGTGCAGGAACTTGATACAGCCAAGGTGATAAAGGAAAACGAGAATTTCTATACCAACCTCTCGCCCGAAGACTATTACACGCCGGGCAAGGGCCAGCGCACCACGCTGAGCTATGCCATCAAAGACCTCAGCCGTCCGGATTCCATCACGTCGCTCAGCCGCAACATCGTGGTGCGTCTGCCAGAGGACTACGGACGTTTCCTCGTTGAGAAATACTACGAGAATCCTAAGTTCTACAGCAATTCCTACCAGTTTATCCATCACGTCTGCCCCGGCTTCTATTTCCAGATAAAAGGCGGCGTTGGTTCGATGGCGCAGGCGCGTACTTCCACGCTCGACATCTTCTTCCGTTACCACAGCACGGAAAAGGGCAAAGACACCATCGTCAACGGTATGCAGCGCATGGCTGCCACGCAGGAAGTCATCCAGCAAACCATGATCGATAATACGATTCCGGCTTCGATGCTCAACCCCGACAACGACTACACCTATATCAAGTCGCCAGCCGGACTATTCACCGAACTGGAACTGCCGATGAATGAAATCGTTGATGGAGCGCATTACAACGACACGATTAACGCGGCCTCTGTCACCCTGACCACGGTCAACACCAACAACCACACCGCCAACGCCATCGGTGCGCCAAAGCGCATCATGCTCGTGCCGAAGAGTATGGCTTATTCGTTCTTCGAAAACAGCCGCGTCACCGACGATTCCTATTCTTTCCTGGCAGAATACAACAAAACCTATAACGCCTACTCCTTCTCAAACATCTCGCGCCTCATCACCAATCTGAAGAACAAACGCGACAGGGAAGCTCGCGTTACGCCGCAAGACAGCGAGGCCGTTCGCAAGGCGAAATGGGCCGCTTGGGAAGCGCAAAACCCCGACTGGAACAAGGTGTACCTCATTCCGGTGGATGTCGTGACCACGACGTCGACCAACAGTTATGGCGTTGTCTCCACCGTTATCCACAGCGTGAAAAACCAGTTGGGAATGTACAGCACCATGCTTAAGGGCGGGCCGCAGGGACTCGTCAAGATGGACGTGGTCTACAGTCGTTTCGAAAACAAGTAATGACTTACCATTACTAAATAAAAAACTCATTGGCAGTTGGCCCAACCGCCGTTTGGATAGCCATAGAAGGTGTCCTGAAAATAAGGATTTTGAATCTCGCAGATTCAGTTCCATATTTTCAGAACACCTTTTTCTTTTCCGCGTGACACCATCTGCATTTTTTTGTTTAACTTTGAAGACTGAACAGCAGCCTGTTCAGATTGATTTCTGCATACAAAACACAATTACACACTATACGCAATGAAAAAAAATCGCAAGAACCTCACAGGGCGCTGCGCCGCCATCGCTTTGGCGTTGCCGCTGACCCTTGTTGGCAGTGCTGCGCTTGAAGCCAAGCCCCTGCCGTTGCCAACCACAACGCAGACGGCCGGCTCGCAGCTCATTGCCGATGTTCGGCAAATCAACCCGACAACCGTTGAAGTCATCTATGCCGATGGCAAGATGATGATGTTCGACTTCTACGGACCTAACATCGTGCGCATCTTCCGCGACGACAATGGCGGCATCCTCCGCGATCCGAAGGCCAAGCCTGCAGCGCAGATTCTGACGGCCAACGCCCGCCGCGCCACTGGCGGTGTGACCGTGAGCAAGCAAAACGGCACAGTCGCCATATCCACCTCACGCACTGCCATCAATATCAACTGCACCACGGGCCTTTTCTCCGTCGTGAACAAGCAGACGGGCGAAACGGTGGTCGACGAAATCGCACCAGTGGTTTTCGATAAGAGCAAAACCAAACTGACGTTTGCGGCGCGTCCTGATGAATATTTCTTCGGCGGCGGTGTGCAAAACGGACGTTTCTCACACAAGGGCAAGAGCATTGCCATCGTCAACACCAACAACTGGGTCGATGGCGGTGTGGCTTCTCCAACGCCTTTCTATTGGAGTACCCGTGGCTACGGCGTGATGTGGTACACCTTCAAGCCGGGCCGTTATGACTTCGGCGCAACGGAGCCAGGCAAGGTGGTGCTGACGCACGACGAGGATTATCTCGATGCTTTCGTCATGGTTGACAACGGTGCCGTTGAACTCCTCAACGACTTCTATCAGCTCACCGGCAATCCCGTGCTCCTGCCAAAGTTTGGCTTCTATCAGGGCCACCTCAACGCCTACAACCGCGACTACTGGAAGCAAGCGGAAAACGGCTTCATGCTCTATGAAGACGGCAAGCGCTACAACGAGAGCCAGAAGGACAACGGCGGCATCAAGGAAAGCCTCAATGGGGAGAAAAACAACTACCAGTTCTCTGCCCGCGCTGCCATCGACCGTTACCTCAACAACGATATGCCCCTCGGATGGTTCCTGCCTAACGACGGCTACGGCGCTGGCTACGGCCAGACCGGTACGCTGGACGGCAACATCCAAAACCTCAAGCAGTTTGGCGATTATGCCCGCTCAAAGGGCGTAGAGGTGGGACTCTGGACCCAGAGCGACCTCCATCCGCGCGAAGGCGTTGAAGGATTGCTTCAGCGCGACATCATCAAGGAAGTGCGCGACGCAGGCGTGCGTGTTCTGAAAACCGACGTTGCCTGGGTGGGCGCCGGCTATAGCTTCGGCCTCAATGGTGTGGCCGACGTTGGCGAAGTGATGCCATACTATGGCTCAAACGCCCGTCCGTTCATCATCTCTCTCGACGGCTGGGCCGGCACACAGCGTTATGCTGGTATTTGGAGCGGCGACCAGACTGGCGGCGACTGGGAATACATTCGCTTCCACATCCCGACATTCATCGGTTCTGGACTCTCCGGACAGCCCAACATCACGTCGGACGTCGACGGTATCTTCGGCGGAAAGAACCTGCCTGTCAATGTGCGCGAATTTCAGTGGAAGACCTTCACGCCGATGGAGCTCAACATGGACGGCTGGGGCAGCAACCCGAAATATCCGCATGTGCTCGGCGAACCGGCAACGAGCATCAACCGCTCTTACCTCAAACTGAAGTCGGAACTGATACCTTACACCTACAGCATCGCTGCTGAGGCCGTTGACGGCAAACCGATGATTCGCGCCATGTTCCTCGACTATCCGAGCGACTATACCCTCGGCACGAAAATTCAGTATCAGTTTATGTACGGTCCTTCCTTCCTCGTGGCTCCAATCTATAAAGACACCAAGATGGACAAGGAAGGCAACGACGTGCGCAACGGCATCTATCTGCCAAACGGCAAGTGGGTGGACTACTACACGGGCGACGTTTACACTGGCGGACGCATCATCAACAACTTCGACGCGCCGCTTTGGAAGCTCCCTGTCTTTGTCAAGGCCGACGCCATCATCCCGATGACCAACCCCAATAACAATCCGAGCGGCATACGCCAGGATTTCCGTGCCTATGAAATCTATGCCGATAGCGATGCTGAGTTCACGGAATACGACGACGACGGCACGACGCAGGAATACCTCTCCGGACGCAACACGCGTACGCTTGTTCATACGCATGTCGACAAGCAGAAACTAACGGTTAGCATCGCTCCGACCATTGGCGGATACAACGGTTTCGTTCGCGAAAAGGAGACGGAACTGCGCATCAACGTTTCGGCACAGCCCAAGAAACTCACCGCCAAGGTGGGAGGCAAGAGCGTGAAGCTCACCGCTGTTTCTTCGCTTGAAGACTTCGAGAAGGGCACCAACGTTTACTTCTACAACGCCGCTCCCAACCTCAACCGCTTCTCAACGCCGGGCACCGAAATGGCCAAGGTGGTGATCAAGAAGAATCCGCAGTTGCTCGTCAAGCTCGGCAAGGCCGACGTGGTTGAACAGGGCGTGGAAGTCGTTGTCAACGGCTTCGAATTTGCACCTGAAAACCGTCTCGCTGTCAGCAGCGGCAGCTTGCAGGCACCGAAGGCTGTTGTCGCTGAAAACGGCACCGGCGTCTTCACCCTCACCCCCTCTTGGGAGAAGGTGGCAAATGCCGACTTCTATGAAGTGGAATTTGGCGATATGCTGTATTCAACCATCCGCGACACGGAATTTACCTTCGACGAGCTCCAGCCTGAAACAACCTACAGTTTCAAGGTGCGTGCCGTGAACAAAGACGGCTATTCGCCTTGGACCACCGTCAGTGGCACCACCCAGAGCAATCCGCTCGAATGGGCTGTCAAAGACATCAAGGCCACCTGCACCGCAGAAGGTCAGGGCGGACAGGGCGTGAGCAAGCTCTTCGACTTCGACGAGAAGTCGGGCTGGCACACGAAGTGGGGCGCCAAAGCCGTTCCGTTTGACATGACGCTCGACCTTCGCGCCGTGAGCGAACTCGACCGCATCGAATATATGCCGCGTGAAGACGCTGCCAATGGTACGCTCCTCAAGGGCTCTGTCTCTTACAGCACCGACCGCCAGACTTGGACCGCGCCTGTGGCCTTCACTTGGAAGCGCGACAACACCACGAAGACCTTTAAGTTTGAAGGCATGCCGAAGGCACGCTACGTGAAGATTGCCATCACGGAAGCAGTTGGCGACTTCGGTTCCGGTCGTGAAATGTATATCTTCAAGAAAGAGGGCAGCGAAAGCTTCATCCAGGGCGACATCAACCACGACAAGCGCATCGACGAAAACGACCTCACCTCTTATATGAACTACACGGGTCTGCGTGCCGGCGATGCCGACTTCGACTACGTGAAGGACGGTGACATCAACCAGAACGGACTCATCGACACTTACGACATCTCTGTGGTCACCACGGAACTCGATGGCGGTGTTCGCAACAGCAACGACAAGGTGAGCGGCTCGCTCGTGCTCACGCCAAACAAGAAAACGTTTGCCGCTGGCGACATCATCGAAATCAAGGTGTCGGGCAAGGACCTCCACTACGTGAACGGTTTGAGCTTCGCTTTGCCTTACAACGTCAACGAACTGGAATATGTTGGCACAACGCTGGTGGGCATGAAGGAAATGGATAACCTCACCTACGACCGCTTGCACACCAACGGCCAGAAGGCGCTCTATCCGACCTTCGTCAACCGTGGCAACAACTTCCTCCTTGACGAAGGTAGCCACGAGCTCTTCACCATCAAGTTTAAGGCCAAGAAGGCTGGCAAGTTCAACCTCAAGGCCCAAGATGGCATGCTCGTCGACCGCAACCTCGGAACGGTGAAGTTCTGATAAACCGCATGCTGTGTCTGACGACCTTTCCTGTGGCAACGCAGCGAGGTCGTGGCACCCCATAATGCCTCTCCTTCCTTCCGCCAAAACTGCGGAAACGGAAGGCGGCAGACAAATGAAATGCCCCGCGGCATTCCTTCATAGAAGGAGTGGCGCGGGGCTTTTTGTATGCGACCCGATGGGTAGGGTGTTCAAAATCCAGGAAAATCAAGGTTGGCAAAGCGGCGCCAGCGCCCCTGCAAGGGGCTCATATTTAGGGTAGGGGCTTGCCCCTACCTTTTGGAGCCGATTTATGAACCTCGCCCCTGTAAGGGGCTCATATTTCGAATGATACAGCGGGGCAAGCCCCGTGCCAACGAGATATGCGCCCCTTACAGGGGCAGAAGCGAGAATTGATGAACTGCGGCGAGAGATAGGGGCAAGCCCCTATCCTGGAATATGAGCCCCTTTCAGGGGCAGCGGCGCCACACCTGCCATATTATTTGGTAAATAATCTCTGCGCGGTTTTTTAGCCCAATAGCATGGTGGTGCAGCGCTGCAACAAGAGGCGCTGCGCGAACATTCGGCGAAGGTCTGAGGCGAAGCACTGTAGCTCACTTTGCTTGCAAAGTGAGGGGGACGAATATTGTGGCGACAAACACGGCTAAAAATCCAACGAAGATATGCCCTAAAGCGCTGGCTATATTCGCTACGTGTTCGTGGCCCTCACTTTGCAAGCAAAGTGAGCTACAATGCTGGCGCCGCAACAGACGATTACACCTCAGCCTAAGGAGAAAAACTACAGATTCCTTACTTGTCAGCGAACGCGGGACGAGGTACGACCGCACGTGGGACGAGACACGACCGCACGCAGGGCGACGTTCGGTCGTGCATCGTCCCGCGTTCGCTGGCAAGTATAGGGAATGGAACAAGAAGCGTTGTTCCGCTTTTGTTATATGTCGCTGCGAGAGACTAAGTAGTGGTGAAAAAAATAAGTTGAGCAATTTTGCACTTGCATTATTGCTCAATTTATTCTTTCAACAATATTAAACAGGTGGACACCTGTTCGTGTGTTTTTTGAGAGAAGACTCATTCCGCCGGGTGCTTTTTCAACACCTTTTGGAATTGCCAGTAAAAGAGTGGGGCGGCGGTGAAGAGGCCGAGCGAGATGGCCAGGAAAATGCCCGTTGTCTTGAGATGGCAGGGGAATCCGAGGAAATAGCCTGCTGGGATGTTGACTACGATGTAGCTCACGAAGGCAATCCACATCATTGACATCACCTGCGACGTGCCGCGGAGGGCGTTGGCGTAGCAAATCTGCATCGCATCGCCAAACTGATAGATGATGAGCGGCACGATGAGCGAAACGGCGATGCCGACAACTGTGGGGTCGTGCGTAAAGAAGTGGATGAACGTGGGGCCGAGGATGAGGAAGGTGAGCGAGGAGAGCGTGGCCATGGCGCAGAGGATGTGCTGTCCGGCACGCGTGGCGAGGCGCACTTGGTGCCAGTCGTTCAACCCGACGAAGGTGGCCACGCGGATGCTCATTCCCGAGCCGAAGCTATAGTAGAAGAGGAAACCGAGCGTTCCGATGGTGAGCATCACCTGGAAGGCGGCCAACGACGGGGCGTCAATCCAGCCTGCCATGATGCAGCTGAAGGTGAAAGCACCGCTCTCCATGCCCATCTGCAAACCGATGGGGAGTGATTTGGTGTTGACAAAGCGTGTGGCTTTCCACGATAGCGGGGTGGCGTTGAAACCAGTGCGGTAGGCGGCATAGCGCTTGCGGAAGGCCACGACGGCAACGATGGCTAATGCCATGTATATGCGCGAGAAAAGCGTGGAGAGTCCGGCACCGAGCAAACCGAGTTCGGGGAACGGGCCGACGCCGTAGATGAGCAGGACGTTGCCGACAATGTTGAGCGCATTGCCCGTTAGGAGAATCCACATGCCGGTGGCAGTGTCGCTCGTGCCGTCGGTGAATTGGCGCACGGCATTGAAGAGGGCCACGAAGATCATGGAGATGCCGATGACGATGTAGTAGGGGCGGATGTAGGGCAGAAGTTGCGGCGGCTGGCCCATGCGGTCGACATAGAAATATAGCACGGTCATGATGGTGAGCAGGACAAGCGTGAAAAGTCCGTTGGCCATGAGCGCCTGCTTGAGCAGGCCGCCAGCTTCGTGTTTCTCGCCGCGGCCGCAATGGGCGCTGACGAGCGGCGTGAGACCGTAGCTGTATCCCATGATCAGAAAGGAAATGAGGTTGAACACGCTGTTGACAAACGACGCCGAAGCGAGGGCTTCCGTGGCGTAACGGCCCACCATCATCGTGTCGGCAAATCCCATGATGATGACGCCGATTTGTCCGATGGCAATGGGAATGCCCAGGCGAAGGGTGGCTTTGTAGTGGGGGAGTAGTTTAGACATAAGCTGTTGTGTTGGATGGCGTTTGGAGGAGCGGCTGGCGCTGGAGGTTGGTAACGTCTGTCTGTGGAGTTGGCGGGCGTTGTGTGTTGGGAGATGCTGCCGCTGGATGTTTTGGCAGGAAGAACAGACTTTCCTGCCAGCATGTTTTTCTTTTCCATAAAAAGACCGCGCAACTCCGGCATGGCGCAGAGTCGCGCAGTCTTTTATGGCTTCTTATGATAGCGATAAAAGAATCGTTTCGTGGTGTATCTTAGTAGTGGGGGAGAGCGTGAGTGGTGTTTCTGCCCTCCTGCTTACCTATTTGTTCTCAGAGAGAAAGTCTTGAGCGTCACGCGTTGTCGCTTGTCGCCAAATTGCACCGTAAAGGTGACGAGGTCGCTCTTCAGTTTTGAGGGAGCGATGATTTCCACTTTATAGCGGAAGCCCTCTCCCGAAGCCAGTTCGCTGACGATGGCTGTTGGCGAGATGATGACGCGGCGGTTGTCGCAGGTGATGATGGGCGCGATGTCGTACATCATGTTGTCGCTTCGGTTGTAGATGTCCATCGTGACACAGACATGCTCGTTGGGGTCCAGCCGCTGATTGTGGTTGGGGTCGATGAGTCGCACGTTGGTGACTTCCAGGTAAGACCATTGCGAGAGGCTGGCCGTGGCGCGTGAAGAGCGGCGCGACTGGTAGTCGTTGTAATATCCTTGGACGTCGACGGGCTCTTCGTTTCCGTATTTGGAACTGGCCTGCCCTGTGATGGCTGCGCCTGCAGCTCCTCCAGCCACCATGCCGATGAGGCTGCCGACGTCAGAGCCGCGCGGGCCGCCGATGATGCCGCCGATGCTGGAGCCCAGCATGCCGCCCATGCCGCTTCCTGTGGCAACGGCGGAGAACTGCGAATAGTTGCAGCCCGACAGCGTGAGGAGCAGGCACAAAGTGATGATGAGGGGGTGCTTCATCTTTGTTTAGGAGGGATTATCTTACGAGGATGACCAAGTAACGGCTCACGCTCCAGAAAGCATCGGGGTTGGTGATGCGCAGCGTGTAGTTCTCCTGTGCGTCTTTGTCAAGCGTGTAAGAACCGGCAGGGTGGCTCGTGAGCAATGTTGCTTTCTTAGAATAGAGAGGAATCTTCTGCGTGACGCGGATGTCGATCTTCGTAAAGTATTCCTTGTTGAAGTTCGATGAGCGCATCACGTCGCCTCTTTCGAGAATGTGTTGCTCGCGAAGTTCCTTCTTCGTGCCAAACACGTACCATGCCGTGTGCAACTGCTGGTCTTGGCGCACCACGGTGCGTTCCTTCTCCTCGTTTTTCGTTGTGAGGTCTTCCACGTTGTCGCTCAGCTGGTCAATCTGTTCGCTCTGCTCTGCAATCTTGATGTCTTTCTCAGCCAGTTGCTTGCGCAGCTCTTCAACTTCGCGGCTCTTGCTTTCGAGCTGGCGGTTGAACTCTTCCACCATGGCTTCGTAGGCGCTTTTCGTTTCCTTGCTCGTTTGGCTCGCGTTTCTCAGCTGCTGCTGGAGGTCGGCGATGCGGGCGCGGTTGAGGCGCAACGTCTGCTGGATGAATGCCATGTTTTCAACGATGACTTGCTGGTTGGGCGTTTCGGCGTTTTCTTGCGTCACGCGGCCTTCAGCTTCGTTGATTTGGCGGAAGCCCTCGCGAATTTGTTGGATGGTCTTTGCCAAATCTTCCGATTCCGAATTGCTTTGTGCCAACACCCGTTGCAGGGAGTCGATGACTTCCTGTGAGCGGTCGGTTGTATTTTCCTTCTCTCGTTTCGACTGGCATCCGCCGAATGTCAGTGCTGCGGCAACCAGTGCAAGAATGGTGAATCTCTTAGTCATTGTGCTAATGGTATTATAGTTGAAAAGCAGTCTGCCGGTCTTCCAAATGGTATGGTCACGCGCGTGGCGCGGAAGCTACCCGTTATTAATAGGAATGTATATCTGTACTTAGGAATGTGCCTACACAGAAAAGGCATGTACCAGCATGCGAAGGGCATGCGTCTTTAGTAAGATATGTGTGGCCGGCAAAAAAGTTTTCTGGTATGTTATGTCGTTATTAGAAATCAGTTGTGGAATCTTCTTCTTCGCTGTATTTCCGTGCGCGTTCGCGGCGTGCCTTGCGTGCCGACTGTTTGGCCGTTTCCGCGCCTTCAACAACGAGGACAAATTCACCGCGCGGGGCGTTTTCCTCAAAATGGCGGAGCACTTCGGCAATGGTGCCTCTGACGCTTTCCTCGTGCAACTTGGAGATTTCACGGCAGGCCGACATGCGGCGCTCCGCTCCGAAAGTCTCGACAAATTGCGTCAGGGTTTTCACCACACGGTAGGGCGATTCATAGAAAATCATGGTGCGCTCTTCTGTTTGTAGGCTCTCCAGGCGCGTGGCTCTGCCTTTCTTTTGGGGCAGAAAGCCCTCAAACGTGAAGCGTTCGCAGGGCAGGCCAGAAGCCACCAAGGCTGGTACGAAAGCCGTTGCGCCTGGCAGGCATTGCACCTCCACTCCGCGTGCCACGCAGGCTCTGACAAGCATAAAGCCAGGGTCGGAGATACCGGGCGTCCCGGCGTCGGAAATGAGTGCCATCACTTCGCCTGCCGCCATGCGGGCGGCAAAGGCATCGGCCGTTTGATGTTCGTTGAATTTATGGTGTGAACACAGCCGGTTCTTTATCTCAAAATGCGCTAAGAGGATGCCCGACGTGCGGGTGTCCTCAGCCAAAATCAGGTCGGCCTCCTTCAAAACTTTCAAGGCCCGGAGCGTGATGTCCTCCAAGTTTCCAACAGGCGTTGGCACTAAATAGAGCTTTCCCATGTTGCAAATATATAGAAAACTCAGGCAGGGAGCAAATAAACCGCCCTTTTTTTAAAATAGTTTTGATTTTATTTGGCACTCTCTGAGGCTTGCACTACCTTTACACTCGTGTTTTTTACGGCATTGCCCGCCGTGCGACAGCCTTGGCGGAGTGCCTTAGAATCTCTTCGAATTACTTAGAATCTTTCCTTATTAAAAAGATATATCATTGTGAAACCGATTACTTTCGACCGCTTTGCGCGAGGACTTGTATTTGTTGCCGTGCTCTTCGCCGCCTACGGATGCTTCAGCTATTTGAGTCCGGTGCTCATCCCCTTCTTGGTGGCAGGCGTGGCCGCTTATCTGCTCAATCCCGTTTGCGATTTCTTCCAGCACACCTGTCGTTTGCGCTTCCGCGTGGTGAGCGTGTTGCTGACATTGGTGCTGGCCATCGGCGGCATTGTGGGTGTCTTGTGGCTCTGCATCCCGCCCATATTCGACGAGTGTGGCCATCTCAGTGTGGTGTTGCGCCATTATTTTGAGTCTGAGGCCGACAATGAGTCGGTATCGTACGTTGTGCGCAATATCTTCAAAGAGGGCGCTCGGAGCACCAATCTCATGTCGTTCGTGGAGTCAGACGACTTCCGCGCCGTGTTGAAAACAGCCCTTCCGCGCCTTTGGAACCTTCTGATGTCGACAGCCGGTCTCGTGGTCAGCTTCGTCTCCTCCTGCATCGGCTTGCTCTACCTCTTCTTCCTGTTGCTCGACTACAACCGTTATGCCAAGATATGGATTACGTTTGTCCCGCATCGCTACCGCCCCTTTGCGCGGCAGTTTTTCAACGACGTGACCTTCTATCTCTGCGGCTATTTCCGCGGCCAGCTACTCATTGCTTTGAGCAACTGCGTGCTTTTCACGTTGGGCTTCTTCCTCGTGGGCTTCCCCATGCCCATCGCTTTAGGCTGCTTCATCGGCATCATCAGTTTCGTGCCTTATTTGCAGGTGGCCGGCCTCCTGCCTTGCGCCCTCCTGGCCCTGTTGCGCACCGCTGAGACTGGGCAGAACTTCTGGTTGCTCATCGGCGGCGCTCTCGCCGTTTACCTCGTTGTGCAAATCATTCAAGACGTCATCGTCACGCCGCGCATCATGGGGCGCATCATGGGTCTCTCGCCCGCCATCATCCTCCTTGCCCTCTCCGTCGGCGCCTTTGTCGGCGGCATCGGCGGTTTGATAGTGGCGTTGCCAATCACCACTTTGGCAATGGCCTACTATAAGCGCTACGTGGTGAAAGAGCCCGACGCCGACCTTCCCTGCGGCGAAACCCCGTAGGGGAAGAGACAGATTGCTTGCAAAGTCTTGATATAAGCAGGCGTTCAAAATTATTTTAGATTGCAGACCTGCTTACCTGCAAAGTTCTAATGGCCACCTTATAAAAATAAAAAGGAGGTTCACTTCTTGCGCACGTATGGGGTGATGTGTGCGTTTTTTTTACTACCTTTGCGCGGTATAAGACGAATGCAAAACCCGTTTAGGCGGGAATGGCGTTCGAAACCATTATAGCAAAACTCAATAATTATATACAAACGACTATGAGTGAACAACTAAAGAAAGTCAAAGACCTCGTTGAGCGTCGCCAAAAGGCACGCCTCGGCGGTGGCGAAAAAGCCATCGAGAAACAGCATGCCAAAGGCAAAGCTACAGCGCGCGAACGCATTGATTTGCTGCTCGACAAAGGGTCGTTCGAAGAAATGGATATGTTCAAACTCCACCGTTGCCACGACTTCGGTATGGAGAAGAAGCACTTTTATGGTGACGGTGTCGTGTGTGGTTCTGGTACCATCAACGGCCGTCTCGTTTACGTTTTCGCACAAGACTTCACCGTCAACGGCGGTTCGCTCTCTGAGACGATGGCCGAGAAGATTTGCAAGGTGATGGACCAGTCGTTGAAGATGGGTGCTCCTTGCATCGGTTTGAACGATTCAGGTGGTGCACGTATTCAGGAAGGTGTGAACGCTTTGGCTGGTTTCGGAAACATTTTCCAGCGTAACATCGAAGCCTCTGGCGTTGTGCCTCAAATCTCAGGCATCTGCGGTCCTTGTGCTGGTGGTGCTGTTTATTCTCCTGCCTTGACCGACTTTGTCGTGATGCTTGAAGGCGTGAGCTACATGTTCCTTACCGGTCCGAAGGTTGTCAAGACCGTGACGGGTGAAGACGTGACTCAGGAAGACCTCGGCGGTGCTGGCGTCCACTCAACCAAGAGCGGTGTTTGCCATTTCACAGCCAAGACCGAAGAAGAGTTTGCTGGCCTTATCCGCCGTTTGCTCTCATACATTCCTCAGAACAACATGGAGCGTGCTCCCCGCGTGGAATGCACCGACCCGATTGATCGTAAGGAAGACAGCTTGAACGAAATCATCCCCGACAACCCCAACATGGCTTACGACATGTATAAAGTGCTGGGTGCCGTTGTCGACAACGGTGAGTTCCTCGAAGTTCAGCGCAACTTTGCCCGCAACATCATCATCGGTTTTGCCCGTTTCAATGGTCAGAGCGTAGGTATCGTTGCCAACCAGCCGAGCGTTTATGCCGGTGTGCTTGACTGCAACGCCTCAAGAAAGGCTGCTCGCTTCGTTCGTTTCTGCGACTGCTTCAACATTCCAATCGTATCGTTTGTTGACGTGCCGGGCTTCTTGCCGGGAACAGGTCAGGAATACAACGCCGTCATCGACCACGGTGCGAAATTGCTTTACGCTTACGGCGAGGCCACTGTGCCCAAGGTGACAGTCACTCTCCGCAAGAGCTATGGTGGTTCACACATCGTGATGGGTTGCAAGCAGCTCAAGGCCGACCTCAACTACGCTTGGCCTTCTGCCGAAATCGCCGTTATGGGTGCCAGCGGTGCTGTGGCCATCCTCAATGGCAAGGCCGCCAAGGAACAAGCCGATCCGAAGGCCTTCTTGGCAGAAAAGGAGAAGGAATACAACGACCTCTTCACCAACCCATACAAGGCAGCCGAATATGGCTATGTTGACGACGTTATTGAGCCGCGCAACACGCGCTTCCGCGTTTGCCGCGCATTGGCTCAGTTGGAAAACAAGCGCGAAACGCGTCCTGCCAAGAAACACGGCAACATTCCATTGTAATCAAGTGAAACACGCAGTTCAATGAAAACATTCAAATATACCATTGCCGGTCATGCCGTGACAATCCGTCTCGACGAGAAGCAGGGCACGATTGCCGACCTCCTCGTTGACGACAAGCATCCGGCTGTCGACGACAAAGAAATGCCAGTCATTGCGGCTGTCATCTCTCTCGCCCTCATCGAATACGATGTGGCCGTTGTTCACGACGACGAACCAGGCATCATCACCTTAGCGCCTCAGAGTTCGGGTTGGGCCAATCCTTCCCAGCTGATGGCATCATTGTAATATAGTAATTAGGTAAACATGAAACAATATAAATATAAGGTCAACGGCGCACAATATGACGTCACCATCGACAGCATCGTTGGCAACATTGCCAAAGTGGAAGTCAATGGCATTCCCTTTGAAGTTGAAATGCAGGGTTCTTCTCTCGTAGAGGAAGACCTCCCCACTCAGGTGGCCGATGAAACTGCTGCTCCTGCAGTTGCCGCTGCTCCTGCAGCCGTTGAGGCCGCTCCTGCCGCTCCTGCTGCAGGAGCTCCCGGTGCTGGTGCTCCAGTGAAGGCTCCGCTTCCCGGTGTGGTTGCCAAGATTCTGGTCAGCGTCGGACAGGCTGTCAAGAAGGGCGAAACCGTTCTCGTGCTTGAAGCCATGAAGATGGAAAACAACATCACAGCTGAGGCCGATGGTAAAATCACCGGCATCTGCGTTGCAGCTGGCGACAGCGTGATGGAAGGCACCACGTTGGTGACGATTGGCTAATCAGACAACATCAACATCAAATAAAAAAGAGGACATCCGTTGGGGTGTCCTCTTTTTTGTTGGTGCTGCACAACGAAGTGTAGCACCACCTACTTATTAAATACCTTTTAAATACCTTTGCGGTAGTCGAAAAGACCACATACCGCTCTGTTCGTTATTACAACTCGTTGGAGTCGACCGTAATGTCGTATTCAATGCCAGTCTGGTTGCCCTTGTAACGGTAAACGATGTCCGTTCCCGTTTGCGAGCACAAATGAATTAGTTGGGCGTTTGACGCGTCACCCTGTGCGCTCGTTTTCAATTCGTTGATAATGGCGGCCTTCACGTTGGCAATCACTTCGTCGTTCCATGACCCAAGCGGCACTTGGTCCTCGTCGACCTCGTAGATGTAATAGAGCGAACCGTTAGAGAGATACATGTCGGTCATTGTGATACCGTTGCCGAGGTCCATCGGCAACAAGTTTTTCCCTGTTTCAACGGAAGATTTCAGCGTTGCTAAGCTGGAAGACGTCTCGCTCTCCTCGTCGGCAGAACTGTCGTCGGAAGCGTTGTCGGCGCTGTTGAGCTTTGAGCGGATTTCCTTGGCCGTGAATTTAACGGTGATTTGTTTCTTCGAGCGCTTGAAGTCCATGACAAACTTCAATCCCATCTCTTTTTTCAGCAGGAGGTCGAGGATTTCCTTTTCTTCGCCGCTGAAACGGCTGATAGCATTCAGTATCTGGTTTGCGAGTTCCTTTTTGAGCGACGCGTCAATCTCATCGGGAAGCATGTACGATTGTTCGCTGTAATCGAAGTAGTAAGTCAGATAATCCTCCTCCAGTTCCAATTTGGCAATCTGGATTTCTGGGCTTACCACAATCGGGCATTTCTCGTTGACACCTTCAACGGTTTTCTCCAGCAGTTTTTTGTCGCTGTCTTGGCAGCCGGTCAGGCCGAAGGCCAAGAAGCAAAGCATGGCAACCATGAATTGGTTGAGACTGAGAGACCATTTGTTTTTTCGGATTTCTTTCATAATGGCTAATGACGTTTGTTGGTTTGTAAATAATAGATAATCTAACCCCACGCAGATTCGTGTGGGAATTTATGGATGTCTTCACAAAAGAGGGCACCGTTATTGTTTCTCGTTTGCGGGCTTGAACATGAACGGGCATTGCGGAAGTTATTTTTTCAACATTACTAAAACCAGTCAGCGTCATGCCAGGCGGATCAGAAATCGCCGCCGCCCCAACCGCCGCCACGGTTGCCGCCTCCCATTGGGCCGTTCATCTGGCGCATTTGTTCGAAGCGCAGGCGCATTTCCTGTCGGCGTTGTTCTTCGGCTTTCTTTTCAAGCTCGTAAATTTTGGCAATCTGCTCCGGTGAGAGATATTCGGCATAGATGGCCGCATATTTTTCGCGCAGGGCCTTTGTCTTCTCCTGCATATCCGCCATTTTCTGCTTCATGTCTGCCGACGGTTCTCCGTGGCGCACCATTCGCTGGCGCGTGTTCATTCTTCTTGCATTGACGCTGTCTGGAGCGGCAGGCGCACCAGGGGCAATCGTGTCGGGCGGTGCTGGCACGCCATCGGGCGGTGCTGGCATGCTGTCGGTCGGAGCTCCCATTTGGCGCGGTGGACGCTGTTGGCCGTCGTTTTCGTGGCGGTTACTTCTTCTGCGGTCTCTGCGCTCCTTGCGGTCTTGGGGTTCCATGCTGCGGCGCAGCAGTTGCAGTTCCTTTTGATATTCTGTGTAGGTAGCCACAAACTTTTTCGTTTCCGCTTTCTTCAGTTTGAGACCCTTGGCAATCGACGTGCCTTGCGTCTTTGCCATTTCCTCAACCGACATGCGTTGCGGGCCGCCTTCGCCGCCGAATGGGCCGCCTTGGCCGCCGAAGAACTGTGCCGAAGCATTGACAGAACAGAAGGCGATGGCCACAGCCATGCCCAGAGATTTGATGATTTGTTTCATATTCTATTCGCGTTAGTTGTTATTGATGATGCCGCGAAATTAATGAGAAACCATCTTTCCGTCAAGCCTTTGTCGCGGAGATTGCAAATGTGTTCAACGAACGGGCAATTCTTTTCCACGAATGGTCAATGCGTGTGTGAAGAGCAGGCGTTTCTCGCCGCCGTGAAGCGTTGCGGAGGAAAGTCCTCATTTCTTTTTAAACCGCGAGAGCAGAAACTCTATACATTCGCGGAATACCACCACGCGCAAGGCCAACATCATTCCGACGTAAACCGCCAGTGCAACGGCAATCTTAACAATGATTGCCACGTAGATGCTGGCAAAGAACGTCGACACCCAATAGGCCGCCGTCATAGTCAGTGCGGCGCAGAGCACGAAGGGCGCGATGTCGAAAACAGCCTGCCAAAGCCGCAGGCCGATGAGCCTTTCCACAAAGAAATGCCAGACGGGCAGCCACAGAATGCCGAGGATGACATAGACCGTCACCATCGTTTCAACGCCATAGGGGTAGAGCAGTAGGAGGGCGGCCATTTGTAGGAGGCAAAGCCCGATGGTGTTCCAGAGGAAAACGTTGCTGCGTCCTTGGCTGATGAGGAAGTTGGAATAAAACGAGGCAATGGGTACGAAGGCACCGCCAACGCAGAGAATCTGCATCAGCCGCGCACTCTCAATCCATTTGTCCGTGATGAGGATGGTGATGAACTCTGGCGCGATGAGTGCCAGTCCGAAGAGCGCCGGACACGACACGAAAGCCGTGAAGCGCAGCATCTTTCGAAAGGCGCGTAGTTGTCGTTCGCGGTCGTTCTCGAGGCGTGCAAACACAGGTTGAGTCACGCCCCAAAGCGTACCGTTGAGAAACGTGTAGCCGATGCCCGTCCATTTGTTGGCCTGATTGTAAAGGCCCACCATGCGTTCGCCGTAGAGACGTCCGAAAAACACGGAGAAGAGGTTGTTGTTGATGCCCGTGAAGAGATTCGTGAGCAGCAGTTTCGAGCTGAAACCTATCATGCCGCGTAGCGGTCGCAGGTTGATGTGCATAGAAGGGCGCCAGCCGCTGAAATACCAGCTGAAGAACGTCATCATGGCGCAATAAACGATGTTCTGGATGGCGATGCCCCAATAGGCAAAGCCGTTCCATGCCAGCGTCACGCCCGTCACGCCCGAGGTGAAGAGGGCCGCGAGCGACATCCAGGCCGTTTCCTTCACGCGCAGATTCCTGAAGAGCACGGCACGCGGCGTGGTGCCCCAACTTGCAAACACGAAGTTGAGGAACGAGAGTCGCGCCAGCGGCACGAGTTTTGGCTGGTCGAAGAAATCAGCGATGAGTGGCGCACAGAAAAACAGGATGACGTAGAGCACGGCGCCACAGAGAACATTAAACCAGAAGACCGCGTTATAGTCTTCCTGCGTGATGTCTTTCTTGCGGTTGAGCGCCGAGATAAAACCGCTTTCCTGCAGGGCGCCCGCCAGGAGCGAGAAGATGGTGAGCATGCCCACCATGCCATAGTCGGCCGGCGAGAGCAGGCGGCCCAGAAATATGCCAAACACGAGGTTGAGCACCTGTTGTCCGCCGTTGTTGATGCCGCCCCAAAGAATTCCTTTGGCGGTTTTTTCTTTTAGGTTTTGTTCTGCCACGTTGATAGGATGTTAAGCAGGTGTTCAGAATAATATAGGAAACGCTGACCACCTATTTAATGTAGACAGGTACTATAATCCGAAGTTATAGTACCTGTCTTATCTATTAGAAGCAATTCGGGGAAGTCCCCCTTCAGCTTCAATCTGCTTATGTAAGGAAAATCATCAGGATGAGCTGTGCGACGATGATACGCAGGAACATCGTCAGCGGATAAACCGTTGAGTAGCCCACAGCGGGAGCATCGTTGTTAGCCGTTTGCGTAGCGAAGGCCAATGCGGGAGGGTCTGTGTTCGAGCCCGCAATGAGTCCCATCAGCGTAAAATAGTTCAGTTTGAGGAACTTTCTTGCGATGAATCCCATGATGAGGATAGGCACAACCGTGATGAGGAAACCAGTCCACACGTAGGTGATACCTCCAGCGAGAATCGTGTCCCAAAACTTCGCGCCTGCCTGTATGCCCACACTCGAGAGGAAGAGCAGCAAGCCCACTTCGCGCAGCATGAGGTTGGCAGAGGTTGAGGTGTAAGAGTTAATGCCGATGCGGTAGCCAAAAGCACCGATGAGGATGGCCACAACGAGCGGACCTCCAGCCAAGCCCAGCTTCATGCCCGCACCGAAGTTAAACTGTCCGACGATGACACCAACCAAGATGCCGAAGAAGATGGCACCCACATTGGGGTGGTCAAGGCGCTTCACACTGTTGCCGATGGCGTTCTTCACGTGTTCAACGTCCTCTTCGCGTCCCGTCACGAGCAAGCGGTCGCCCACCTGCAGGCGCAAGTTGCGGTTGGCAAAGAGTTCTATGCCGTTACGCGTCACACGGGTGACATTGACGCCGTAGATAGAGTTGAAGTGGAGCTGTCCGAACGTTTTGCCGTTGATTTCCGGTTTGGTGATGACGAGTCGGCGCGACACATATTTGGCGCTCTTCACCTCCGCGGTCCATGTCTCGTTGCTGAGTTCGCCAATGAGCGCAGCAATCGGTTCAGCTTCATCTTCGGCACACACCACGTGAACGTCCATGTTTTCTTCCAACACCGTTTTGGCGTTAGGCACGATGATGTCGCCATTCTTGATGCAGCGCGAAACCACGAAATCGCGGTTGAGGAAGCGTCTCACCTCTTCCAGTTCGCGGCCGATGACGGCCTTGTTCGTCACGTGGATGATGATGTGCTTCGGCGTGGCATGCGGGTCGTTTTCCTGTTCCTTGCGAATCTGCTCCTGTTCAGCTTCGAGCTTGATGTTGCAGATGTAGCGGATGAGGATAGTGGCAAGGATGATGCCCACAACGCCGAGCGGGTAAGCGCAGGCGTAGCTTGAAGCCATGTCGGGCACCTGTGCGATGTCCGTGGAGCCCCAAGTACCAGTAAACTCTTTGACAACGGCGTTGGCCGCACCAAGACCCGGGGTGTTCGTCACGGCACCATAGAGCGTACCGACCATCATGGCCATGTTGTAGTTGTTGTGCTCAAACACCAGGAAGTAGAGTCCCAGCATCACAGCCACGTTGAGCAACACGATGGATACTGCCACGAGGTTCATCTTTACGCCGCCCTTCTTGAAGGTGGCGAAGAAACCTGGACCCACTTGGAGACCGATGCAGTAGACGAAGAGAATCAAGCCAAACTCCTTGACAAAGTCGATGATGATGTTTTGTCCGGCGTGGTTGATGGTTTGATTCGTGGCGGGGTCAATGATGTAGTGGCTGTAGATGTGTCCAACGAGAATGCCCATGAAGAGCACGAAGGTCACGCCCAGCGAGATGCCGCCGAATTTGATTTTCCCGAGTCGCACGCCCAAGCAGATGACAATGGCATAGATGGCCATCAAGTGGGCTATGGCTCCAGGGTCGCAAATGATTTTTTGTAACCAATCCATAAATTAATAGTGTATAATAGAGCGTTTGTATTGTTTGCAAACGGGATAAGGCAGGCGTTTATTCCTGCTTGGGGGAGCGTTCTAATAAGTGATTAATTAGTGCGTTCCTGTATATTAGATGCGTGCAAAGATACCACTATTTTTTTAATAAACAAGTTTTTACACATAGCTTCTGCATGTTAGACCGCTCACTAAAAATAGTGATTTTCAGCAAGAGACATATTAATATATATGAAAATGCTTTTGCGGTTTGAAATCAAATGGTATATTTGCAAGCGAGAAATCTATAAATAATATAGGAAGATTATGAAGAAAATTATGATGATGGCCGCCATGGCCCTGTTCTGCATTGGCGTATCAGCCCAGTGCCCCGATAAGAAGAAAAAGTGTGACAAACCAAAGACCGAGCAGTGCTGCAAGAAAAAGAAGGGCGACTGTTGCAAGAAAAAAAGCGGCGAGAAAAAAGGTGAAGGCTGCAAGAAAAAATGCCAGTCTAAATGTGGCAACAAATAATAATGGGCAACCATTACAGAAAAAAGGCGGACATCTGGAAAACCAGGTGTCCCGCTTCTTTTGTATCCCGCCTCGCGCCGCTGCGCCGCCTGGCGGTGTGTGCTTGCCGCACGCCGGCATTCTGAAAACAGCAGCAGATGTTTGTTCCTTCAAACAATTATCCTTATCTTTGCTCCCATAGAAAACCTATATCTACAAATCAAGTAAATTTAAGTAAGTGGTCAGAATTATTTTTACAGACTGTAAGAATAGTGCTCTTGACATATATTGAAAAAATAATTTTGAATATCTACTTATCACCATTACCAAAATCGAAACCCTTTAGCTTATGAGAAGAATTACTCAACTGTTGGGGCTCCTGCTGGCTTTTTGCACAGCATCGGCTTACGCCGCCCTCCCGTTTAAAACCACCACCATCACCAGCGACGGAAAGTTTGCCGAAGGCACCATCTGGTACACCATCCAAATCGGCAGTGGAGGCCTCGTCATTGCCAACAACGGAACGGCCGACAAGATTTCCCTCAAATCAACCTCCCTCACCTACAAAGATGCCGAACTCTGGTGTTTTGTGGGCAACGCCACCAAGGGCTACCGCCTCTATAACAAGGAAGCTGGCGCCGGAAAGGTGCTCGCTTCGCCCAAGACCATGTCGGGCAAGGAAGGCGGCTCGGCTTACGTGGCGCTCAAAGACACGGCGAAATTGGGCACTTCCTTCGTGTGTGACTGGCTCTTTGCCGACTCTAAGAATCTCGGCACCGATGTCAACGCGCAATATATGTATCAGAAGGGAGCACCTGCCAACAAGGTCAACAACCGCGACAACATCCTCGCCTTCTGGACTGGCGGCGCCGACCACGGCTCTTCGCTCAAAATTCTCTTTGCCGAGACAACCATGACGGTTGATGCCAACAGCGGAACGTTCACGCAGAGCAACGCTGGCAAGACCTGGCACCAGGTTTGGACCTCGAAGGCCACCAACCCGCAGCTGACGCTCAATGCTGGATACAACAACATGATTGCCGAAGGCGGCAACATCGTGGCTTATGCCGGATGGTATCGTCCGCAGGCTTACACCCTGTCGGCAGGCGTGAACTATCGCGTGACGGGCTTCAGTTTCGACTTCATCGCCCACAAAGAAAAAGTGGGTGTCGTTGTCAGTGCTGGCGGCCAGACGAAGCGTTCCACCCTCACTTCGCAAAGCATAAAGGCGGAGGGACTGGAAGGAATGTCAGCCAGTTTTACGCTCGACGCTGTCAACAACGGCATCGTGTTGAGCAACTTCAAGGTTACGCTGGGCCCGGCCATTGAAAAACCGGAACCGCAGGTGAACATCTTCGAAACAAAATCGGGCGTTCCCTACCGCATTCCCGCCATCGCCACGGCCCACAACGGCGACATCATCGCCGTGGCCGACTATCGCCATAGCGGTGCCGACATCGGTATGGTGAACAACGGACGCATCGACCTCCGTGCCCGTATCAGCAAAGACAACGGCAAGACCTGGGGCAACATCTTCCCCATCGTTGAAGGCAAAGGCGCCAGTTCGCCCGACTTCATGAACGTGGGCTTCGGCGACCCCTGCATCGTGGCCGACCGTGAGAGCGACCGCGTGCTCGTGATGAGCTGCGCAGGAAACGTTTCCTTCCCCAACGGAAAGCGCAACCACCACCAGTGTATCGCCCGCTTCTATAGCGACAACAACGGCAAGACCTGGAGCAAGCCCGTCGACATCTCTGAAAGCATCTATTCGCAGTTTGACAACAGCAAAATCGGTGCCTGCAACGCCATGTTCATCGGTTCGGGCCGCATCTTCCAGAGCTCAACGGTGAAGGTCGACCAGTATTACCGCATCTATTGCTCTGTGCTCTATAAAGATGTCAATGGCGTGAACAAAAACTACGTCCTCTTCTCCGACAACTTCGGCGACACTTGGGGCGTGCTTGGCGGTGTTGATGTCGCCCCGATTCCGAGCGGCGCCGACGAGCCCAAGGTGGAAGAACTCCCCGACGGTTCCATCCTCGTCAGCTCACGCGCTTATGGCGGTCGCAACTACAACATCTTCAACTTCACCGATAGCAAGGCCGCCACTGGTTCTTGGGGCAGCATGGCCTATTCTGGTTCTGGCAACAAGGGCGTTGTGGCAACAGGCAACAGCACCAATGGCGAAGTGCTCATCCTGCCAGTGCGCCGCGCTTCAGACAATAAGCCCGTTTACCTTGCCCTTCAGTCAGTGCCTTTCGGTTCGGGACGTGCCAACGTGGGCATCTATTACAAGGAACTCGCTTCGCTCTCCGACTTCGTTGATGCCAGCGCGTTTGCCAAGAACTGGCCAGGCAAGCATCAGGCAAGCCGCATGTTCTCGGCCTATTCAACGATGACGCTCCAGAAAGACAGCACCATCGGCTTCCTCTATGAAGAAGAAACCTTCGGAAAGGCATACACCATCGTGTATAAGAACTACAGCGTTGAATACATCACCGACTCGCTCTATACCTACGACCCGACTGTTGTGCCCTCCGATGTGGTGCCTGCTGGCATCGACAGCAAATATAAGCTCGTGAAGACCTACTTCGGCAAAGCCGTGGGCAACATCGATGCTTCCTCTTCTGCTTCTGCCGATGTTGAAGCTGCCTACAATGCCTATAAGGCCGACCCGACGAAGGACAACTACGAACGCTTCAACAAGAGCTATATGGACGCTCCCTGCGTTGCTTTGGAGGCCGGAAAGTGCTACCGCTTGCGCAATGTGGGCCGCGCTGGCAATCCTTGTCTCGTTGGCACCGCAACAGGATTGAGCGCTTCTGCACTCAGCAAGGCCAACAAGAACCAGCTCTTCAGCTTCGAAGCGGCTGCCGATGGCAACTGGTATGTGAAGTGTGACAAGGCCAACACCTATGTTGGCAAGATGCCGGCCGCCTCACAGGCGGTGCCGGTGCAGAAAAAGGCCGAATTTACTTATGTCATCGCCTCAACGCGCAATGGCCGCAGCACCTTGGCATGCGCACAGCCAACAGCGGGCGCCTATCCAGCCATTCATCTTGATGGCGGCAACAAACTGGTGGCTTGGGACACTGGTGCTGAGGCTTCTCAGTGGTTCATCGAACCGACAGACGACATCCCGACCGGCATTGTCGAGGTTGACGCCGACGACAACACGCCCGAGGTGGTCTACGACCTCCAGGGACGCCGCGTTGAAAAGCTTGTTAAGGGTGGCGTTTACGTGACTAGCAAGCGCCGCAAGATCTACGTGAAATAAGTAATGGTAAAAAAATAATTTGACCAATTTTGTGGATTAAGGAGTTGTTTCTTATGTCCTGTCTTTTTGCTGTTTTTGAAATTTGTCATCGGTCACATAGCCCGCTATGCTCCCTCTTCCAAATTCCAAAACCAACAAAAATACAGGTCAAAATTGCTCAACTTATTCTTTCACCATTACTAAATTCCGCAAACGTTCCAGGCGGTAGGCAAATCAATGGCCAACCGCCTGGCAGTTTACGCGAAGAAAAGAACGACAGTGGAGACAACACGATGTCTCCACTGTCGTTCTTTTCTTTTGTCAGCGGTCTGAATAAAGCGGGACGGCGACACGAATAGCTTGAAAATCATGGATTTCGCATATCGCCTTGGAAACAGAAAACCTGTTTCGCCAATTCAAATCCTATCTTTGTCAGCGCCTCTGCTCCCAGACGCGCCCGAATCAAGTCCCAGACGCGTTCGCCTCTGCCCCCAGACGCGTTCGTCTCTGCTCCCGCGTTCGTTCGTCTCTGCTCCCGCGTTCGCTGACAAGTATAGAACTTGAAAATGGAGCGAAGCGCCCGCAGTCGGTGGCTCTTGCCGTTGTAAATCGCAGATGGGAAATAAGGTGTTGTCAGAGAGAAGGAGGGTTAGCGTATGGTTTTACGTTTGATCGCCCCTTCCGTACCGTTATATGGTTGCGCATCGTAACGCGTCGGCTTCTTCGATGACGGCATTGCCAGCGGCACCAGCACCATGAGGAGCAATCCGATGGCCGAAAGCACCACGTTGACAATGGCAACGGTTGGCGCCATGTCGGCCTGCGAAAGCGGACTCGTTGGCAGGCTCTGCGCCATGCCAAAGGCGAAGGTGAGCAGCAAACTGCCACCAGGAATCCAGCCCGTGTAGCCGAAATCGTGGTAGCGACGAATCGTGAGACACAGCATGGCCAGCGTTATGACAAGGGTCAGCAGCAACGTGAGCATCATCACCATCACGGGCATCAGCGGCATGGCCAGTATGCTCAGCCAACGCAGTGCGATGTGGATAAGGATGTAAAGGAGCAGGCAGTAGGCAAATGGGCGGCGCTGAAGGCGGCCATAGGGCGTGAAGAGCTGCCTGAGGAATTTTTTATTGAAAATTTCGTTCATGTCAAAGCGGTTGTTGGTGGGAGTGGGAGAGAATGGTGTTTTTTACCATCCCAAATGCCAAAGGCTCCAAGTCATTCATTGCCGAATGGCTTGGAGCCTTTGTGGTATTCTGTTGTAGACGTTATTGGACAACATTTAAACCAGATGGCCAATCAATTCTTCGCGTTCTCCCGGGAGGAGGTCAATGACAGGCACTTCCACCAGGGTGTAGCAGCCCGGCTTCTGGCGCATGGCGGCGCGGGCGGTGCAAACGAGCACCTGACCGGTGAGGGCGGGGTTGTTGATCTTCATGTCGAACGAGAAGAGCTGGTTTTGCGTCTTTCCGCTCACGCCCTTTCGCGTGAGGTGAACGCCGTGTCCCATGTCAATCACGTCGTCAACACATGGCACCTCAATCACGTGGGTCTCGTCGTTGACGAAATAGGCGTCGGCCTTGATGGCGGCAGCCACCTTCTCAAAGTCGTAACCCGGTTTCACTTCGATGTAGACCATGCGGCGGTGGATGCCTTCGCCAGTCGGGATGGTTATCGAAAGGGCAGCCTGCACACCCTCAATGGCCTTCACGGCAACGGTGTGCCCCATCGACATGCCCGGACCGAAGTTGGTGTAGGTGATGCCTTTCGGCGCGATGGCCTGAAGGAGCGTACGCACGATGGAGTCGCTTCCCGGATCCCAGCCAGCAGAGATGATGCTCACCGCACCATGAGCCGTGGCCGTTTCGTTGAGCGAGCGGCGCAGACTGGTGATTTGCGTGTGGATGTCAAAACTGTCGACCGTGTTGATACCGAGCGCCAGTATTTCCTTGGCGTATTCTTCCACGCGGCGTGTCGGGGTGCAGAGAAGCGCAACATCAACATCGCCGAGGTCGCGGATGTCTTTCACCACTTTATATGGGGCCAGTTCGGCAGGCTTGTTTTCTTCGCCTTGGCGGCGTACGATGCCAGCTACCTCAAAGTCGGGGGCAGCTTGAAGGGCTTGAAGTGCGTAGTGGCCGATATTTCCATATCCAACCACGGCTGCTCTGATTTTCTTCATAATCGTTATGGTTTTATAAGTGGGGGAATGCGTCGGAGAACCCGCTGTGGCGTGGTGCGCCCTTGGCGAAGTTTTCAGGCGATTCCATATAAAAGTTTATTTCAGGCCGCAAAGTTAGTGATTTTATCGCTTTGGGACTTCGGTTTGTAGCAAAAAGTAAGCAGCAAGACGATAAAATACCTTGCGGTGGGTATCTGCGGCGCTTTGGAACGTGGCGATGGCAGTGCTTGGTGGTGGCGGGACGCGGCGGGTGCAATCCGTTGCCAACTCATCGTCCCATGCCGCAGCCAGGGGCCGGACGCTCCATGTTGTCGGCCTTGACGCATCCAGCGTGTTTCTCGCTAAACTCGCGGTTGATGTCGGCCAGTTCTTTCAGTCCGAGGATGTAATCGTCGTAGAGGTCGTCCATGTCAATGCCTTCGCAGTCGGCGCTGCCGAAGTCGAGGGCGTTTCTGACGATGTCGCGGCGCTCTTCGGTGGTGGTGTCTTTAATCAGCAGACTTTTCATAGGGGATGTTTCGTTTTATAGATGGGTTTTGGAAAATCAGGCGGCACGGTCGGAAAACGGTTTTACTTGCGGCCTGAATGCCTGAATGATGGTGCGAAGATACAAAATTCTCCGCGTTTTCTTGCCTGCATGGACCGTATAAACTAATACTTATGTATAGACGATGTTTGCGCGATGGCGAAAAATGTGTAGGCAAGCGCCAGTGTTGCTTTACGCTGTTCTTCGGCCGAAAGCCCTTAACAGAAAATTCATGCACCGCATCATAAAATAACTTACAATGCGCTTGGATAATCCGAGATAAAAACTTAAATTTGTAATCGCAACAACGCTTTAAAACTCCATTTGACAAATATCGCGTCGTGGGGCGTTTTTGCAAGGAGAGACAATAAACCTAATCACAAATAACATTACATTCATCTCAAAATGGAAAATCAAAACAACGACAATCAGTTGAAAATCGAACTCACTCCTGAAGTGGCAGAAGGAACTTACGCTAACTTGGCCATCATCACTCACTCAAGCGCTGAGGTGGTTATGGATTTCATCCGCGTGTTGCCGGGCGTTCCCAAGGCTAATGTGAAGAGCCGCATCATCCTCGCTCCTGAACATGCCAAGCGTTTGCTCTTTGCTTTGCAGGACAACGTGAACAAATATGAGCAGGCTTACGGCACAATCAATGTTCCAGGAGCTGAACCTCAGGCTGAAGGCCGCACTGCAACTCCGTTTGGTTTGCCGGAAGGTAAGGCATAATCGGAGAGATTCGGTTAGCACACAAGACATATACTTTATTAAAAAAGGAGCAATCCCGCTGGGGTTTGCTCCTTTTTTGTATTTGTTGCATGAGGGGAGGTGTCTTAAAAGAGAAAGTCTAATGCGCCCCCTATTTGTTTTCCGCCAACTCAATGACTTCAAGGTCGCGAAAGTCCTTGCCGTCGACGGTGAAGCGCACCAGCGTGCGCACCTTGTGCCAGCCTTGCAGTCCCGCTGCGCCGGGATTGATGTGGAGGCAATGGAGCGTGCGGTCGTAGAGCACCTTGAGGATGTGGGAATGTCCCGAGATGAAAAGCTGCGGCGGGCGAACAAACATTTGTCCGACGATGCTCTGGTCGTAGTGGCCAGGATAGCCGCCGATGTGTTTCATCAAGACGTCGGCATCCTCACATTTGAAGCGCAGCGTTGTTGGGAACATACGGCGAAGGTCGCCGCCGTCGGCGTTGCCACACACCGCGCGAAACGTCTTCATCGCTTCAAAGCGTTCGGCCAATTCCGTCGACCCGATGTCGCCGGCGTGCCAAATTTCGTCGCAGTCCTTGAAATACGTCTCATAGCGGTCGTCCCAATAGCCGTGAGTGTCCGAGAGCAGTCCGATTCTTTTCATGGTCACTTGCTTTCAGCCGTCAGTTTTTTGATGGCGAAGTCCTTGATGAGTTCGGCCGTGGCCTCGATGCCCAACACCGAGGAATTGATGCAGAGGTGGTAGGTGTCGGCGGCGCCCCATGTGCCGGAACTATAGAAGTTATAGAAGTCGGCACGCTGACTGTCGCCGCGACTGATCATTTTCTTCGCCGTCTGCTCGTCGACGTTGTTGAGGCGGCAGATGCGCTCAATGCGGTCGGCGGGGTCGGCGGCGATGAAGACATTCACGCAGCGTGGCATGTCGCGCAGCACGTAGTCGGCACAGCGCCCGATGAAGATGCACGAATGCTCGGAGGCCGCTTTGCGGATGGCGTCGCTCTGGAGTTTGAAGAGGTTTTCTTCGCTCATGGAGTTGGCGTAAAACTCGTTGCTCGTGTTGCCGATGAACGGGACGACCGAACTGAGGAATGAGCGGAAGAAGCCCTTGTGCTCGTCGTGGTGCTCGAATACCTCTTCGCAGAAGCCGCTATTCTTGGCGGCCAAACTGAGAATTTCTTTGTCGTAGTAGGCAATGCCGAGTTCCTTGGAAAGGATGTGGCCGATGGCGCGTCCGCCGCTGCCAAGCTGTCTGCCTATGTTGATGATGAATTTATCCATGTTGTTCGTTTTTGTCTGATGAAAGAGATGTGGTGTGTGCCTCTGGCTTATTCTGCCTCAGGCTGAAGGGCTGTCTGCTCCTTGGCGAGTTCGGCTTTGCGGCGGAATTTCCGCAGCTGAACCACCATCATGATGGCGGAGACGACGCACGAAGCACAGTCGGCCGTTGGCAGAGCCGTCCAAACGCCCAACACTTTGTCGTTGAAGACGTGGGGCAATATCAGGATGGCCGGCAAAAGGAAAATCAGCTGGCGCGTGAGCGAGAGGAAGATGCTCTTGCCCGGCATGCCGATGCTCTGGAAGAAGGCCGTTGAAACAATCTGCATGCCGATAATCGGGAAGAACAAAGTGGCGACGTGCAGACCCTTCGTGGCGGCCGCAATCAGTTCGGGAGCGTCTTTGGCAAAGAGCGTGGCAAAGGTTTCAGCCCCGAATTGTCCGATGAGAAAACCGCAGGTGGTGAAGACCGTTGCCACCAGCATGGCACGCTTTACGACACCAATCAGACGGTCGTATTTCTGCGCCCCGTAGTTGTATCCCGCAATGGGCTGCATGCCTTGGTTAAGGCCGATGACAATCATCACGACGAAGAGAATCAAACGGTTGCTGATGCCGTAGGCACCCACCGCCACGTCACCGCCGTATTGCGTCATGCTGCGCGTGATGAAAATCGTGACCATGCAGGCGCAGAGGTTGATGAGAAAGGGCGGCAGGCCGATGACGAGCGATTCGCGCATGATGCGTGTGTCGGGGTGGAAAATGTCGCGGCTCAGGTGGATGAGGTTGTTCTTCGATGAGAATAGTTTCAATTGCCAGAGTAGCATACAAAACTGGGCCAACACCGTGGCCACTGCCGCTCCGCGTATGCCCCATCCCAGAACGAAGATGAATATCGGCGCGAAAATGCAGTTGAGCCCCACGGTTCCGAAGGTGGCATACATGGCCTTCATCGGTCGGTTGGTGGAGCGCAGCAGGGCGTTGAGGCCGAGGTAGAGATGTGTCACGACATTGCCCGCCAGGATGATGGTCATGAAGTCGTGGGCAAAAGGCAAGGTGGCATCGCTCGCGCCGAAAAACCGCAGGATGGGCGTCAGGCAGAGTTGCAGAACGAATCCCAGGGTGACGCCCATCACGATGTTCATGATGAGCACGTTGCCGAGGATTTTCTTAGCGGTGGCGTAATCCTTCTGTCCCAGCCTCACCGACATCAGTGTGGCCGCACCGACACCGACCATCGCGCCGAAGGCGGCGGTGAGCGACATGATGGGAGCCGTCAGAGCCAGTCCCATAATCGCCTCCTTGCCAACACCTTGGCCGATGAAGATGCCGTCGATGATGTTGTATATGGAGGACGCCGTCATCGCCACAATGGCCGGAATAGCGTATTGCATGAGCAGTTTGCCCACGGGCTTTTCCCCCAGTACACTGAATTTTTCTGTTTGATCCATAATGCTTATTTATTCAGGTGCAAAGTTACGAAAATATGTAGGTGCTCAGAAAAACAGAGACAGAGTTTTTGGGGAGGAAACCGTCTTCTTCGTGGAATTTCTCGTGTTGCATATAGCAAAGCAGGGACTGCCTGTGGATATTATTCGTTCCACGGGCAGTCCCTGTTTCGTGAATGGATGGATTATGTAAACCAGCCCATGATGTTCAGTGGATGGCTGAACGGTATTGCGTGTAACAGCAATGTCCTTCCGTTAGTTGGCCACTCTCATGATGTCGGCAAATACGCCGGCGGCGGTTACGTCGGCTCCTGCACCATAGCCCTGGATGAGCATGGGGTATTCGCGGTAGCGTTCCGTGGTGAGCAGGATGATGTTGTTGGAGCCTTCGAGGTCGTAGAACGGGTGGGAGATAGGCACTTCGCGCAGTTCGATACTGCCTCTTCCGTCGGCCCATTGCGCCACGAAGCGCCAGCGTTTGTTTTCGCTGGCAAGGCGTTGGCGTTCCTTTTCAAACTGAGCGTCGAGCTCTGGCAGGCGCTTCCAGAAGTCGTCGAGCGAACCGTCGAAGAGTTCCTGTGGGATAAAGAGGTGGCGCTCCACGTCGGTTGTCTCAAGCCGGTAGCCGCTTTCGCGTGCCAGAATGGTGAGCTTGCGGACGACATCTTGCCCAGAGAGATCAATGCGCGGGTCGGGCTCGCTATAGCCTAATTCCAAGGCCTGTCGGACCGCTTGGCTGAGGCTCACGTTGGCGGAAAGCGTGTTGAACACGTAGTTTAGCGTGCCGCTCAACACCGCTTCGATGCGCAGGATGCGGTCGCCAGATGCCGTGAGGTCGCCGATGGTGTTGATGATGGGGAGGCCAGCGCCGACGTTCGTTTCAAAGAGGAATTTCACGCCGCGGTCGCGAGCTGTGTGCTTCAGTTCGAGGTAATTGTCGTAGGCCGACGAAGCCGCAATCTTGTTGGCTGCAACGACAGACACGTTGTGGGCCAGCAGGCGTCCGTACATGGCGGCGACATCGGCGCTCGCTGTGCAGTCGACAAAGACGGAGTTGGAAATGTTCATTTCCTCAATCGTCTCCACCATGTGTTCCACACCGCCTTCGCCCGTTTCCACCATCACGTCGCGGTAGGCCGATGGATTGATGCCTTCTTCGCTGTAGGCAGCCTTGGAGCGTCCGCAAACGCCCATGAGGTTAATTTTCAGTCCGCGTTCCTGCATGAGTTTGTCGCGCTGCGCCGCAATCTGTTTCAGCAGACTGCTGCCCACCGTTCCCGTGCCGCAGATAAAGAGGTTGAGCTCCTGATAGTCGCCAAGGAAGAAACTATTGTGGAGCACATTGAGCGCTTTGCGCAATTGGCTGCGTTCGATGACAAACGAGAGGTTCATTTCCAATGCTCCCAATGCCACAGCGCAGATGCTGATGCCGTTTCGTCCCAACACGCTGAAGAGTTTTCCCGCAATGCCCGGCGTGCGCTTCATGCGCTCTCCAACGGCAGCCACAGTGGCCAGTCCGTCAACGAGTTGCGCAGGATTCATGGCGCCGTCGGCAATCTCTTGCTTAAACTCTTCGTCGAGCAGGCGGCAGGCACGGCGGCCGTCGGCGGGGGTGACACACATGGAGGTGCTCGTTTCTGAAGAAGTCTGCGCCACCATGAACACACTGATGCCTCCGGCGGCCAACGTGGTGAAGATGCGTCGATTCACACCGATAACGCCCACCATTGACATACCGCTAACGGTCACCATGCTCATTTCGTTGACCGACGAAATGCCTCGGATGGGGCGCTGCGAAGAGCAGGCTTCGCGGCGAATCACACTGCCAGCGGCTGAGGGGTTGAAGGTGTTCTTGACGTAGATGGGAATGTTTTCCGTGCAGACGGGATAGATGGTGGGCGGGTAAATCACCTTCGCGCCGAAGTTACACAATTCCGTGGCCTCGCCATAGGAGAGTTGCGGAATGGTATAGGCCTCCGGGATGAGGCGTGGGTCGGCCGTTAGGAAACCGTCGACGTCTGTCCATATCTCCAGGGCATCGGCATGCAGGGCGGCGGCAATGATGGAGGCGGTGTAGTCAGAACCGCCGCGTCCGAGGTTTGTGGTGCGTCCAGAATTGACATCGGTGGCAATAAAACCTCCCATGACGGCCACGGGGCAGCGCTCCGCAAACGTTTCACGGATGAGGCGGTTGGTGGTATCGAAGTCCACCAGTCGTTTCGTGCCCTGAAGCGTAGTCTTGATGAAGGTGCGCGAATCGTAATGGCGTGCGCCATTGATGAGCGCGGCACAGATGAGTGAAGATAGACGTTCGCCGTAGGCCACAATGGCATCCGACGTTTTCGGCGTGAGGTCTTGGATGAGGAAAACACCGTGGAGAATGCTGCGCATTTCTTCGAAGAGCGCATCAATCTGTTCGGTGAGTTTCGCCTGCCGGTTGCCTGGCACCACGTCGGCGATGAGCTGGTGGTGGCGTGCTTGCAGTTCGTCGACCACGGTGCGGTAAGCCGCGTCAGAGTTGGCCGCCTGTTTCGAAACGCTGATGAGTTTGTCGGTCACACCGCCAAGGGCCGACACCACCACGATGACGGGTTGCTCGGTCGACTCAACGATGCGCTTGACGCTGGATATGCTTTGGGCGGTGCCTACAGAACTACCGCCGAATTTGAGAACTTTCATAGGTTGTTTGGTATGGGTCTCCCAAGACGAAAGGACGTTTTGCCTTCTTTGAGAGATTAGGGACGTTCAATGTTAAGGGATCGGTTTTCGTTTAGGAAGTATGGGCACCGATACGGAATGATTTCCTGGTACTTACAATTTCACCGTCTTCTTCACCGCCTTCGATTCGTTTTGCACGCGGTCGAGCGCTGTCACGACGTAGGTGTATTTCTCCTTGCCGTTTTCATAGGGCAGTTTCACCATCGTTGAAGGCGTCACCATTATGAGGTGTTCTGCATCGCTGAGGTTCACCTTCTCCCCCTTCTTAAAGCGGTAGATGGCGTAGAAGCGGGCCTCGTCCATGACATTCTTTGCCTTCGGAGCCGTCCAGAAGAGGTAATAGCCGTCGGGCATCCAGAACGCCTTCACCTTGCGCGGCTTCTTCGGGGCTTTGTTGTCGATGAAAGGCATGAGCGGCTGCAGGGCGGGGCGGCGCTGGTAGGTGTTTTGGAGCGCGTTGGCGATGTTCCCGACGTTGCGCACCACAGCCGCCGAATACCAGAGACAGTTGCCGTCGATGTTGGGCAGCGTGCGTTGCAAGCGGAATTTCTCTGGCACCTGGTTGATGGCCGGATTCTTCAGGTCGGCGGCCTTCACGCTGCGTTCCACGTCTTGGCCGATAATCAGCGGGCGACCAGCGGCGTAGCGCGACCACCAGCGAATGAGCTTGTCATAGTCGGCAGCCTTGTGGCCGATTTCCCAGTAGATCTGCGGCACGTTATAGTCAATCCAACCTTTGTTCACCCAGAGGAGTACGTCGGCATAAAGGTCGTCGTAGTTCTGCGTGCCGTTGGTCTGGCTTCCCGGGATGTTGCTTCCAGGCTTCGCGTTGTGGTAAATGCCGAAGGGCGACACGCCGAACTTCACCCAGGGCTTCACGGCCCGCAAACTGTCGTGAAGCTCGGCGATAAAGCGGTTGACATTCTGGCGGCGCCATTCTGCGCGGTCTGTCATGCCATTGCCGAAGCGGGCATACGAGGCGTCGTCGGGGATGGCCCCGGCCGTCGGGTAGGGATAGAAATAGTCGTCGATGTGCAGGCCGTCGACATCATAACGGCGTACAATGTCAGATGCCACACGGCAGATGTAAGTGCGGTTTTCCTGCAAGGCGGGGTCCATAATGAGCAGGCCGTCGTAACTAAAGCAGCGCTCGGGATGGCGCACGGCGTAATGCGTGTTGGCCAAGAGCGTCGTGCCCTTCGTCTTGGCGCGGAAAGGATTAATCCAGGCGTGGATTTCCATGCCGCGCTGGTGGCATTGCTGCACCATCCAGGCCAGAGGGTCCCAGCGCTGTTCGGGAGCCTTTCCCTGCTGTCCGGTCAAGAAGCGCGACCAAGGCTCGTAGCGGCTTTCGTAGAGCGCGTCGGCCTCACCGCGCACTTGAAACATGATGACGTTCACGCCGCAGCGTTGCATCATGTTGAGCTGGTTGATAAGGTTGCTTTGCATCTGCTGACGGCTCATGCCTTGAAACTGGCCGTTGATGATCTGAATCCAAGCACCGCGAAATTCGCGCTTGGGCATGGGGGCGTTTTGGGAATAGATGGTCAGAAACGCCAAACTGAACAATGCTAAAAGAATAGAGCGTAGTTTGTACATCGGGTAATTAGTGGTAATCTGAAAGTATGGGGCGGCGTTGCGCGTTGCTGGTTGTCGTTGCGTGTTTCACGTCTCTCCGCCGTGTGGTTCTCGTCGTTGTTGGTTCAGAACATTTTGTGTTGTTGGAGGTCCTGCCAGTGGCCGTGGGTAAAATCGGGGATGCTCACCGGGCGGCTGCCTTCGCGGGCCGAGCGCTCGCTGAGTTCGGCGAGGCACGACCATTCGGCGGCATCATAGACGTCGATGTCGAGCGGCAGGCCTTTTCTCAGGCAGTGGATGAGGCGGCAGTCCATGGTGTAGTTCATTTCGTTTGGCACCTGTTTGCGGTGTCCTTCGCGCCATAGTTCCGCTGCTTCGCTGCTGGCAAAGCGCTTCATCTCCTCCAGGGCCTCTTCGCCAGTGAGGATGGCCTCCGTGTTGACCGTCTTGAGCGTTGGCAACGGATATTTCTGCACATATCCCTGTGTGCCACACACCGTTTGCAGGCGACTGTAAGGGCGCATGGTGGTTACGTCGAGTTGCAGCACGATGCTTGCTCCTCTGACCGTTCGTATTAGTGTCGTGTTGACGCGTCCCAGCATTTTGTCTGTTCCGCAACCGTCAGACGTGAGCGATACGAGATAGTCCATGCGGTCACCGCGGTGGAGATTCAGCAGCCATCCGATGGGGCCTATGCCATGTGTGGGGTAGGGGTTGCCGTCGTGGCTTGCACACGACTTCTCCATCCAGTTGTGGTTGGCGTCTGATGCGTTTCCCGTCAACCCGAACGTGTCGCGCAGGTTGTGGATGTAAGCCCCTTCGCAGTGAGTCACTTTTCCGAGCATGCCTTTGCGTTCCATTTCCAGAGTGGCCAGTGCCACGTGGTCGTAGCAGCAGTTTTCCGTCATGAAGCAGTGTCGGCGCGTTGCCTCCGCCGTGTCGACCAGCCGGTGGCATTCGTCGATGGTGGTGGCTGCCGGCACTTCCACGGCAACGTGCTTTCCGCAACGCATGGCTTCCACTGCCATCTGGCAGTGTGAACTCCAATCGGTGCAGATGTACACGAGGTCGATGTCGTTGCGTTGGCAGGCTTCGCGCCAGGCCTCCGCTCCGATGAGTTTGTCGGCTTGCGGTCGTCCGGTGGCGGCGAGCGTCTGGTTGGCAGTCTCCAGCCGCGCGGGGTCAACGTCGGCCACGCAGCGAATTTCCGCCCCGTCGATGAAGGCGTAGCGTTCCAGTGTCTTCATGCCGCGCTGTCCCAGCCCGATGAGGGCGATGCGTACAAGGGGGATGGGGGCACAGCGTAATTCCAATACGGTGTCCATATAATATAAATATATAGGTGTCCAATAAAAAAGAACAACGAAGCAGGCGCTTTGCCGGACGCTAAACGTTGAATAATCCCAGCTGCCTGTTTGCGTTTGTTTATATTCAATGGCAAAATTACTTGTAAACTGCCTAACTGAAAAATATTGCAGGCTTAAAATGCGGGTCGGCTGCCCAATCGGGGCGTTTTTTCTTGCAAACGGGCCCCAAACCTCTATTTCCTTGGAAACAAAAAACGGACGCATCAGCAAAGATGCGTCCGTTTTTTTGATGTCAGTGTTAACCCTGTCATCTCATACAAGTTGTATTCAGAGGTGAATCTGATTACTTCTTGCGAGACTGTCCGTAGCGGCTCATGAACTTGTCTACGCGGCCGGCAGTGTCAACGAGCTTAGACTTACCAGTGTAGAACGGGTGAGACGTGTTAGAGATTTCGAGCTTTACCACAGGGTAAGTCTCGCCTTCGAATTCTACCGTGTCAGTTGTCTTGCAGGTAGAACGAGAAAGGAACATGTCGCCGTTGCTCATATCCTTGAACACTACGGGACGATAATTCTCGGGGTGAATACCTTTTTTCATTGTTGCTATAGCTTTTTTTAGTGATTATCTTGATACGTGAATTGCTGGTAACAATTGCGTGTAATGGTCTGAATCGGCTGCAAATTTACTACTTTATTTATTGTTGACCAAGTGTTTGAGGCATTTTTGTCGCAGAGAAGGAATAAAATGCCTTGCCTGATGCTTCGTTCTTAGCGGAATGGGCTGTTTTGGCGCTGGAAACGGAGAGGACGATATTGGCGTTGCCATATATTTCTTCTTGACTTTCAATGTTTTCTAAAAAAATGGTGCCGCGTATCATAAAATTATTTATATTTGCAGGTTGTTGAGACATTCATAGCAAACATCAAGCATACAATCAAATACAAATACCTAATCTTATGAAGAAAACCTACGCATTTCTCATGGCTCTTTTCTTCTGTGTTGCAGCCGCAGCGCAGGGATTGTTGCCAGAGTTTTCAACAGAAGAAAACCCCGTTTGGTATCGCGTGCAGTTTAAAACAGGCAGCGCGTTCCTGACCGACAAAGGCAACGGGGCAGAACTTCAAACCGCTGCGGGCAGTTCAAGCGACGCCCAAAAGTGGCAGCTCATTGGAAACAAGGACAATTTCAAGATGAAGAGCAAGAGCGGCCGTTACGTCAACTGGAACGGCAGCAAGTACACCGCCAGCAAAACAGCTGGCGTGGCGCTCAAAATCGTTCAGAGCACCAACGCTTCTGCCACCAACTGTTGGGGAAATCAGCGTGCTTCTGGCAGTCAGTCGATGAATCAGTGGGGCGGCGCCGGTGCTGGCAAGACGCTCGGCGAATGGACTCTGGGCGACGCCAACAATCCGCTCTCTTTCGTTGCCACGGCGGCTAAATTGCCCATCTTCAGTAGCGGCGATACGGAAAAATGGTATTTTGTCCAGTTCCGCAACGGCAACCGTACGCTCCAGGCCAACGGCCTCGACGAATGTATCCGTCTTGCTGCCCCCGACCCCGTTGACGGACAGCTCTGGAAGCTCGTCGGAACAGCCGACAACTTCCAGCTCGTAAACCGTGCCGGCCAGTATGCAGTGGTCAGCAACACCGCTGCCGCAACGGAAACGCCGCGCAACGACACGCCCCTCCGTGCCTCGGCAAAACCTTACGACAAAGGCTTCAAACTTCTTGAAACCACCAACGCCACTTATCTGCCTTCATGGGAAATCCAGCCCATCGGAAAGAGCGGAAAAGCCCTCAACCAGTGGGGTGGCACAGCCCTTGGCAATAGCATCGGCGTTTGGAACACGGCAGATGCCAACAACCCGTTGCTCTTCGTTTCTCCCGACGATATGGTCTATGCCGACTTCAAGGCCGTTGGCATCACGGGCTATGTGCCAGAGAACAAACTCACCCTTTGGTATGACAAACCAGCCACGCTGACTGGTGTCGGCAATGTCTGGATGGAATACAGCCTGCCAATCGGCAACGGCCAGTTTGGTGCCAGCCTCTTCGGCGGCCTTGCCAAAGACGAAATCCAGTTTAACGAAAAGACCCTTTGGAGTGGCCGCAACACCGACAACGGTGGAAGCTACGGCTATTACGAAAATTTCGGTTCCGTATTTGCCGAAGACATCAGCGGCACGTTCAACTACAGTTCGGCTGGCGCCGCACAAGACTACTACCGCCAGCTTGACCTCACCACCGCCACTGGCAAGGTGTCGTTCAAGAGTCCGGACAAGAAAGTGACCTACACCCGTGAATATTTCTCTTCCAACCCCGCTGGTGTCATTGTGGCACGCTATGCGGCCGACAAAAAGGGACAGCTCAGCCTCCGCTTCACCCTCAATCCAGGCAAACCAGGATTGAGCGCCACGGCAAAATATGCCAACGGCGAAGCCTATTTCGCAGGCAAACTTGCCACGGTGAGCTATAACGCCCGCATCAAGGTCGTTCCGACGGGTGGCGAGATGACCACCACCGATGAAGGCATCACCGTCAAGAATGCCGACGAAGTGCTCGTTGTTCTCGCAGGCGGCACCGATTTCGACCCCGCCTCGAAAACCTATGTCAGCAACACCGCCAAGCTCGCCTCGAGCGTTCAGGCACGCATCAATGACGCTGTTGAGACCGGTTTCGACGCCCTGAAGAAAGCCCATGTGGCCGACTATCAGTCGTTCTTCAACCGCGTTGACTTCGACCTCGAAGGCACCGCCAACAATATCCCGACCAACACCCTCGTCGACAGTTACAACCAGGGTAACGGTGCTAACGCCCGCATGCTCGAAACGCTCTATTTCGCCTACGGACGCTACCTCGAAATCAGCAGTTCGCGCGGTGTTGACCTCCCCTCCAACCTGCAGGGCATCTGGAACAACGTCAGCCAGGCTCCTTGGCACGCCGACATTCACTCAAACATCAACGTGCAGATGAACTACTGGCCGGCCGAGCCGACCAACTTGAGCGAAATGCACCTGCCGTTCCTCAACTACATCATCAATATGTCGGCTGGCATCCACAACGAATGGGCTGGCTATGCCAAGGCCGCCGGACAGAAGCGCGGTTGGACTTGCTACACCGAAAACAACATCTTCGGCGGTGTAGGTTCGTTTGCCCACAACTATGTCATTGCCAACGCATGGTATTGCACCCACCTCTGGCAGCACTATCGTTACACCCTCGACCGCGACTATCTCAAGCGTGCCTTCCCCGCCATGCTGAGCGCCGCCCAGTTCTGGCTCGATCGTCTCGTGCTCGACAAGAAAGACAACACCTATGTCTGCCCGAAGGAATACTCTCCTGAGCATGGTCCCGGACAGGAAGACGGCGTGGCCCACGCACAGCAGCTCGTTTACGACCTCCTCACCAACACCAAGAGTGCCATCGAAGTGCTCGGCAGCGATGCGGAAATCTCTGAGGCCGACCTCAAATTGCTCAACGACCGCCTCTCAAAGCTCGACCGCGGTTTGGCCACCGAACAATACACCGGTGCTTGGGGCAACCCGAAAAACGGTGTGAAGAGCGGTGAACTCCTCTTGCGCGAATGGAAAACCAGCGCTTATACGGCTGGCGAAAACGGACACCGCCACATGTCACACCTCATGTGCGTCTATCCTTTCAACCAAGTGACCCCTTCAAGCCCCTACTATCAGGCCGCCGTCAACTCCATGAACGTTCGTGGCGATGAATCAACTGGATGGTCTATGGGATGGAAAATCAATCTCTGGGCACGCCTGCAAAACGGCACCAAGGCCCACGGCATTCTCACAAAAGCCCTGCGTCATAGCACGTCGTATGGCACCGACCAGAGCCGAGGCGGTATCTACTACAACCTCTACGACTCACACGCTCCCTTCCAGATTGACGGTAACTTCGGTGCCTGCTCAGGCATCGCCGAAATGCTCCTTCAGAGCCACACCGACACCATCCAGGTGCTCCCAGCTCTCCCGAAAGCATGGAAAACAGGCCACGTCACTGGCTTGAAAGCCATTGGCAACTTCACGGTCAGCGTGGCATGGAAAGACGGCAAGGCCACCCGCATCACCATCGTCAACAACGGCGGACAGAAAGGCATCGTGAAATATCCGGCCATCGCCACTGCCAAGCAGTATGTCGACGGCGTTGCCAGCGAAGCCGCTGCCGAATCGGAAAACGTTGTGAGCATCTCAGCCGAAAAGGGCAGTGTCACCGTCTTTGACTTCGACGGCACTTACGATCCAACGGGCATTCACAACGCCAAGGCCGACGCTCCCGTCGTTGCCACGAGCGGCCGCACCGTCAGCGTGTCGGGCTGCAAGGTGAAGAGCCTGGAAGTCTATGACCTTCAGGGCCGTCTGGTCGGCGCCACTTCACGCGCCAGCCTCAGTGTCGGAAAAAGCGCCGGCGACGTAGTCATCGTCTGCGTGACGGCCAAGGACGGCCAGAAGCACACGGTGAAGGTGAAGTTCTGAGAAAGGAATTTTCGCTTCCCCTGAAAAACCATTTCATCATCCCCTTCCGGCGATTTTCCGGAAGGGGAAACAACACAGAGGGTGTTCTGAAAAAACGGTATGACGTGTCATATTCAGTAGCAGATTTTTTACTATGAGAATATGCCTGCCATCGTGCCCGAATTTTCAGAACACCCTCTTTCTCTTTTCTCCGAATATGGCAAAAAACAATGTGTTTCTCCGGGTGTTCCGCTTCTATGCCGACGGTTTCCGGAGCATGACGCTCGGCAAGGTGCTGTGGACCATCATCCTCATCAAGCTCTTTGTGATATTCTTTGTGTTGAAACTTTTCTTCTTCCCCGATGTGCTCGGGCAGAGGGCCGACGGCGACAAAGCGTCTTACGTGGCACGCGAACTCGTTTCGCGCTAACGCGAAAGCGTATCCCTGCGGTTTCTTCCGCCATACTGCTTTCGTCAGAACACAGCCCATCACAACGGATTATTTTTAACTTCTCATAAAAACCAAACACCATGATCAACCTTTTGACAGTAGACGCAGCGGTAATCGACTGGTCGCGTGCCCAGTTTGCACTCACTGCCATTTACCACTGGCTCTTTGTGCCGCTCACGCTGGGTCTTGCCCTCATCATGGGCATTATGGAAACCTGCTATTATCGCACAGGAAAACAATTTTGGAAAGACACCGCCATCTTTTGGCAACGCTTGTTTGGCATCAACTTCGCTATGGGCGTGGCCACGGGCATCATCCTCGAATTTGAGTTCGGCACCAATTGGAGCAACTATTCGTGGTTCGTCGGCGACATCTTCGGAGCGCCACTTGCCATCGAAGGCATCGTGGCCTTCTTCATGGAGAGCACCTTCGTTGCCGTGATGTTTTTCGGCTGGAAGAAAGTTTCGCGCGGCTTCCATCTGGCCTCCACGTGGCTCACGGGAATCGGTGCCACCATTTCCGCGTGGTGGATTCTCGTGGCAAACGCATGGATGCAAGACCCCGTCGGCTGCGCGTTCAATCCCGACACCGTGCGCAACGAAATGACCAGTTTCGTTGACGTGGCCCTCTCGCCGTTTGCCGTCAACAAGTTTTTCCACACCGTCACCTCCACTTGGGTGGTCGGGGCCGTCTTTGTCTGCGCCGTCAGCTGCTGGTATCTGCTGAGGCGCCGCGAACAAGAAATGGCTCGCCAGAGCATCAGGATTGCCAGCATCGTCGGCATCGCTGCCGCCTTGCTGACGATGGCCACGGGCGATTCCTCAGCCGTGAAGGTTGCAGAACGCCAGCCGATGAAGCTCGCTGCTATGGAAGCGCTCTACGACGGCGGAGAGGGCGTTTCCCTCACGGCCTTTGCTGCCATCAATCCCTTCAAACAGTCCCCCTATGCCCAGGGCGGCGAAGCCCCGATGCGCATTGCCATCCCGAACGGGCTTTCTTTGCTCGCCACCCACCAGGCAGATGGTTATGTGCCGGGCGTCAACGACCTGCTAAATGGTTATACGCGTCCCGATGGGAAGCGCGAACCGTCGGCAGAGGAGAAAATGGAACGCGGACGCAGAGCCATTGCCGTGCTTGCCGAATACCGCAAAGTCAAGGAGGCCGATGCCAGCGACAAACGCTTGCCCGAACTCGCCGCGCAGCTGAAGCAAGACATGCCTTACTTCGGTTACGGATACATCAAAGACCGCAGCGAACTCGTTCCCCACATTCCGCTCAATTTCTACGCCTTCCGTGTCATGGTCGGCATTGGCACCTTGCTGATGCTCTTTTTCCTCGTCATCGGACACATCGCTTGGCGGAAAGACATCACGGGCAAACACCATTGGCTGCACAAGACCGCCTTGCTCATGCTGCCGCTGACCTATCTCGCGAGCGAAGCCGGATGGATTGTTGCCGAACTCGGCCGGCAACCCTGGGCCATTCAAGACATGCTGCCAACGGTGGCTGCCGTTTCCGACCTCCAGCCGGGTAGTGTGGCCCTCACCTTCTTCCTCTTCCTCGCCCTCTTCACGGCGCTTTTGGTGGCAGAAGTGAGCATCATGTGCCGCGTGATACGCAACTACAATGCCGACAAATGATTTCTCCAGAGTATAAAAATCTAAATAAACCTCCTTATGAGTTACGAATTCTTACAACAATATTGGTGGCTTGTCGTCTCCTTGCTCGGGGCGTTGCTCGTGTTCCTGCTCTTCGTTCAGGGTGCCAATTCAATGGTCCACAGCATTGGCCACACGGAAGAAGGACAGCGCAAGGTGCTTGCCTCAACGGGTCTCAAATGGGAAATCACGTTCACCACCCTTGTCACTTTCGGCGGCGCCTTCTTCGCCTCCTTCCCATTGTTTTATAGCACCAGCTTCGGCGGTGCCTATTGGTTGTGGATGATCATCCTCTTCTCCTTCGTCTTGCAAGCCGTGAGCTATGAGTTTCAGATGAAGAAAGGCAACCTGCTCGGCACGCGCACCTATCGCTGGTTTCTCGTTTTGAACGGCATCATTGGTCCGCTACTTCTCGGCGGCGCCGTGGCCACCTTCTTCAACGGTTCCAACTTCCTCGTTGAGAAAGCTTCCTTGACAGACATCGGTTCGCCTGTCATCAGTCGTTGGGCCAATGCCTCCGCAGGTCTCGATGCCCTGCTTGACCCTTGGAACCTCATGTTCGGCCTCGCCGTGATGTTTCTTGCACGCGTGCTCGGCGCCCTCTACATCATCAATAATATCAACGACGAAGACCTCCGTTCGCGTGCCAGTGTGCGCCTCGTTGGTGCCGCCGTCCCCTTCCTCGCGCTCTTTCTCACCTTCTTTGTGCGCCTTCTTTTGAAAGACGGTTATGCCGTTGATCCGCAAACGCAGCAGGTGTTTCTCTCGCCGATGAAATACCTCCACAACTATCTTTCCATGCCCCTTCTCGCGGCAATGACCCTCGTTGGCGTTGTGCTGTTGCTCTATGGCGTTGGGCGCACGGTTGTCAGCAAAACCTACGTCAGAGGCATTTGGCCTGCCGGCATCGGTGTGGTTATGGTGGTGTTCTCCCTGCTCCTTGTGGCCGGTCTCGGCAATACCGCCTATTATCCCTCCAATGCCGACCTGCAAAGCTCGCTCACCATCTCAAACAGTTGCAGCAGCGAGTTCACCCTCCGCACCATGTTCTACGTCTCGCTCCTTGTGCCCTTCGTCTTCGGATATATCGCATACGTCTGGCGCGTGATGGATCGGAAATGAACGCGACGGGCAGGAAATTCCCCAAATAAGTAGGTGGTCAGAATTATTTTTACACTTGGAATGTTCTATCGGGATGCAGATACGCCACCTTGGTTGAAGGAGCAATGCGGGCATTGCGACTGAAAACAAGGTAAGTAGATGCGCCCGAGAGGACGTTTCAAATGTAAAAATAATGCTCTTGGCATATATTATAAAAATAATTTTGACCACCTACTTAGTAATTATTATTATCCGAAACCACTGGCAAAGAACGCTTTCAAACGCCAGAGAAAACACGCTGGCGACTCCCGACGAGTTTTCATCTCCCGGAATTTCTGCAAGCCCTAATAGAAGTCATCGATTTGCGGCCGCGAATCGTGCTACTCGCGGCCGCGAGTCGTGTTACCTTCGGCCGCGAGCAGCGCTACCTTCGGCCGCGAATCGACAACTTGTCAAGCTTTTCAGGACGTCTATAGTAATGGTGAAAGAATGAAACTGCAATCATTTAATTAATGCGGACAAAGCCTGCTTTTGTTGCTTCATAAGAATGAAAAAGGCAACTATGCCGCAACCAAAGAAAAAATCCCGCACCGCCTTTGGGTTTTCTCCTTGCTCCTTTCATAAGAATTTTGTAATTTTGCACCCGTCCCCAAGGGGGACAGCATAAAGAGAGAAACATTTAGCCTGTCTGAATCCGTTGAACGCCATGCGAAGCAAAAGGATGTCGGCAGGCCGTTTTGTTTCATAACCAAACCAACAACAACTCAAGCACAACAAATCATGGGAGGATTTTTTGGCACAGTGTCACAACGCAGTTGCGTGGCCGACATGTTTTACGGAACAGACTACAACTCACACCTCGGCACGCGCCGGGGAGGTATGGCAGGCTACAACTCAGAAGAAAAGAGTTTCGTCCGTTCCATCCATAACCTCGAAAGTTCTTATTTCCGCACGAAGTTCGAACCGACACTCGATCGTTTCAAAGGTTGCAACTCGGGCATCGGCATCATCAGCGACACCGACGCGCAACCACTCGTCTTCAATTCCCATTTGGGACGCTTCGCTATCGCAACGGTGGCAAAGGTGGACAACCTTGAGGAACTTACGCAGGAAATGATGGCGCAAAACATGCACTTCGCCGAACTCTCCTCTGGCAGTATCAACCAAACTGAACTCGTGGCGTTGCTCATCATTCAGGGGAAGAATTTCAAGGAAGGCATAGAAAACGTTTACAACCGCGTGAAGGGCTCTTGCTCAATGCTTATCCTGACGGAAGACGGCATCATCTGCGCCCGCGACAAATGGGGACGCACGCCCATCGTGATTGGGAAGAAAGAAGGTGCCTGGGCCGCAACGAGCGAAACGACGGCCTTTGCCAACCTCGACTATGAGGTGGACCGCTACGTGGGGCCAGGAGAAATCATCCGCATCCGCCAAACGGGCTGCGAGGTGATGAAGGAGGCCGAAGAACGCATGCAAATCTGCTCTTTCCTCTGGGTTTACTACGGTTTCCCGACTTCAACCTACGAAGGACGCAACGTGGAGGAAGCTCGCTTTGAGAGCGGCCGCATCATGGGCGAAGACGACAAAACGGAGGTTGATTGCGTGTGTGGCATCCCTGATTCCGGTGTCGGAATGGCCCTCGGATATGCCGACGGCATGAAGCGCCCTTACCAGCGTGCCATCTGCAAATACACACCCACATGGCCCCGCAGTTTCACCCCCGCCAATCAGGAAATGCGCTCCTTGGTGGCCAAGATGAAGCTCATTCCCAATAAAGCCGTGCTCAACGGCAAGCGCGTGCTCTTCTGCGACGATTCCATCGTGCGCGGCACGCAGTTGCGCGACAACGTGAAAGTGCTTTTCGACGACGGTGCAAAGGAAGTTCACATGCGCATCGCCTGTCCGCCGCTCATCTATGGTTGCCCCTTCATCGGTTTCACCTCTTCGAAGAGCGACATGGAGCTCATCACGCGCCGCATCATCCGCGAACTGGAAGGTGAGGGCGACCAGCGACTGGAGGCTTACGCAACGACCGACTCGCCTGAATATCAGCGCATGGTGGAAATCATTCGTGAGCGTCTCGGACTGACCACGTTGCGCTTCAACAAACTCGAAACGCTCATCAAGGCCATCGGACTCCCCAAGTGTAAGCTCTGCACGCACTGCTTCGACGGGACAGGATGCTTCTAAGAAAAAATTCTAACACCCTCAGCTCCAGGCAACGCCTGATAACGGCACATCGCCGTTGCTGACAACCTTATATAAAAAGAGGTGTTCAACTTTATGGTTGAACACCTCTTTTTGCGTTTTTTGGGGAATGACTTTAGTTTTCATCCGTAAGCATCCCATGCAGACCGTATTGAAAAGACTCCAATACGGCCTGCATGGGATGCTTACGTTAATTCGTTCCTTAACTTCTAATCTTCCATTTCGTCCTCATCTCCCCCTGTTTTTGGTTCAGGGTCAATCAACCCCTCGTCTATCAAGTCGTTGATTGGCTTACTCAGACTACGGCGCAATTCATCGCGATGCGACTGCAAGTTATTGAGTGCTTGGGCATAAAGCGACTTCGCCGCATCTTCGTCCTTATCAGGCCAATGCTGTTGCACCACCTCTTCGATACGCCCCGAAAGAGTTGCAATATCGTTTATACTGAACTCATTGCCACGTCTAGTGCACTGCGATAAATCTCTTGACAAAGAAAGGAAGTCGTCAATGTCCCAATCCTTGTATTCATATTTCGTTTCCAAATGCTCATACGATCTCTGCTGCAAAGGCTCACCAGGCACAGTCTTAAGGTTCAACGACCACGACACAACTTTAACGCTTTTATTGCACGGGGTATGATACGATATCACATAGCCATCGAATGCTGTACAGGTGCCAAACAACAAATCTATCGGCACATTACATACAATAACCGTTGACGGTTCGTCATCGTCGCTCGAACAGCCTACAAATGCCACGTAGCCCATACTGCGCATCAAGCAACAATAGTCTTTACAATTCTGTATGGCCTCTTCTCGCTTCAAGTAATCGAGCTGTGGAGAACACCAATGATCGCGAAAATAGATTACAGCCATACTGCCTATAAATCTGGCTCCTAATTCCTTCGCCCACTGATTTTCGGGGTCGAACACTACTGGATTGTTGTTTGTCATATTATTTGATTGTGTTAAGTAAGTATTAGAACACATGATTCACGTTCATATTAAACAGGTCTGGCGTGATGAACATAATTTCGTCCATTGTGAAATCTTCCATCAAGTCCATAAATGTCCAACAGATTGGCAGGTGGTACTGCTGACGCAGCTCTTTCCAATTATCATTCAAGTCTTCATCGGACTCTAACATGGTGTGCCCCCAGTCAGCTGCTTCGCTACGCAGTTGGTCCTCGCACTTGCGGAAGTGGTTATCGTGCAGAATGACGGTTGTGACTTGGTGCCGGGTTTTTAACATCTCGTCCAAGCAATATTTGCTACCTGCGTAGTAAAGTTTGCACGCTTCGTTGGGATAGTGGCAGCAATCGGGACAGGACTTTAACATGCGATTACAAGGCAAGCCCAAACTTACAGTGCCCTTTATAATGTATCGACGTTCAAAGGCGGATTTCTTTTTTTGATATTTTCGTCCTATACGCAATGCCTCAGCCACAGCATATTCGAGCGAACATTCTGTAAGTTCCGCCACCCGTTTGTTAAGCTTGGTTACATGGGCCACCTCCTCGGGGGTAAAAGTTGAATGCGCCTTCCACGCTTTTGAAACATACATGCTTCTTCTAAACAATTCGTAGTTCACAGGAATTCTTGTCATAAACGATTAATTTTGTTTTTTACTCACAGTTCTATATAGTACTTTGTCTTGCGTATTTCAAAAAAATACGCTATAAAATTGTAGGTATCCCATGCAGGCCGTATTGTAGAAAACAAATAAGCCAAAGTCAATCTATCAAGATTTTGGCTTATTTGTTTTCTACAATACGGCCTGCATGGGATGCTTACGGAACATTCGCCAGTTGAAGCGCTCATTCAAAAGTGCACGATACAATGTGTTCTTAGATACATTGCAAAGCTTCTGAATATTATTGGAAGTGGCACTGGCAACCGCTTTTCCCCACAAACGCACGATGACGAGCGTGATAAAGAGGGAGCTCAAAGTAAAACCTTGAACCTTCTCAAATTTGAGATCCGAACGATTTTACCAATGCTAAATGTCTGCATAACTACTTGAAGTTGCTTTTGAACTTCTTTCTTAACAGATAAAACCTTGGTAAGTTCATCTAAATTGCTTATTTTTGCTTCTGTAATAGTTCTATTTTTTCATTGTAAATCATTTGTTTATCACCTACTAATTTACGAAGAAAAATTGAAATACTGTTATTTTCCCTCCCCCTGGGGGAAACTTTAGTTTTTTATAAATGGTTTATTGCCGTAAGTAATTTTTTCTCAAAATCCCAAAATTTTTGAGCTGGATGGTGGTTACTGCCAGGCGCAAACGTGTTAAGGATGATGTGATTCTTTCCCTCTTTTTCATTATAGATATTGTACACTCGGTAGTATCTTGTTGTCTCTTTCTCTTTTCCTTTTGCTTTAATAGTGACTTCTATGCTTTTGTCTATATTAGTTAGAGCATTCTCTTTTGGTTCGGGCAGTTGTACGTTATAATTTTCAGATGACTTTGGTTGCTCAAGTTGCTCAAGTTGCTCAAGTTTCTCATAAATGCCTTCGGTGAGATCTTCGAATGTATATTCAGAAATAAATTTCTGGAAATTTTCGGAGCTATACTGGGCACCTATGCAAACAGCGAGGTGACAATCAGATTTCTCAATTGCGTACAAAAGAGGGTCGACAAATTTTTTGGTGATAGGATCCTTTAATTTATCATATATATCTTTCATGTTGTTTGGCCATTTGGGTGAATGCCAAGCGCAGAGCTCGATACAAAAAGGCATAGACTGACAATTGGCATCCTGAGAGCCATACCTTTCTTGGAGGATCGATTCTTCAAGATGTCGAATCCATTCCATTTTTTTTCTCCATCATGTCCTGCCTTCATAACTGCATAACCACCAACGTTCGTCATTGCTCAAGTCTTCCTTATTTTTCAAGATAGGGAAGTCTATAGCTAATTGAGAATACTTATTCTCATTCACATATTGTATCATAGTATTGGCAGGATAAGAATCCCCTATGCCTCTATAGGTATGCTGGTTCATCCCAGTACCGCCAGCTGGGTTATAGTTAACAATAACGATGCTACAATTGCAAGGATCCCCCCAGTAGGGCTCCGGCATGTGAATTGGACAAAGTAGCTCGCCTGTTGCGTTAAACCATTTGTCTTGCTCTTCTTCGATTTCCACAAACAGTTTGTCACTCTCGTCTTTGTCTTTGTAATAGCTCTCTCCATCTTTATTCAGACGTTGAGCGTTGACTGGCTTGACAGTGTAATCTTTATTTTGGATTTTGTCTTTCTTGCCCAACCAAATGTTAATCACGTCGTCCCAATAATCAATAAACTCCTTTGATATATCCATAGGTTTTATGTTTTTAAGGTTAATATTTTATACAGAAAATGCACGCTTTCTTACCTTTCTTGTTCAAAAAGATTCTGTAGAATCCGTATGCGTAAGAATGAAATCTGTTTTCATCTGCAAGCATATATGTGAGCCGCCTCATAACGGGGCAAGCAGTGTATATGCTACTCAGGAGCAACGACTTTTCAGCCTTTTGTCTGCATACTTTGAATTTGCAGATCCTCTGACAGGGTCAAAGTTTAGTAGTTCTCTTCGATGTCGTCTGTTCCCAAACAACGCCGTAAAGATAGTACTTTTTTAGAATCATGTTGCATTTTAAGCTATAAAAAACTTATGACATAAAAGTCTGTATTCAAGCATACATGGGTTGTAAATGCTT
>OLGE01000338.1_pt1 | contig 57963 bp, 73 predicted proteins | sample 1605151 | NCBI WGS metagenome assembly OLGE01 (sample SAMEA3888912, study PRJEB22519) | human gut metagenome | biome: human gut; feature: human-associated habitat; material: faeces | place: Denmark | collected 2010
CAGTCATGACACAAGAAAAGCTCCCTCACAGGAAGGAGCTTTGTCTACAGTCTGAAGAGCCCACATTAACTTGTGGGCTCTTGATTTCCATTGTATTTTTTACGGTATTCAGACGGAGAATAATGCGTTATTTTGTTAAAAACGCGATTAAAGTTAGAAATACTTTGAAATCCGGATTGATAAGCTATTTCCGTAATTGGCAGGGCTTCCTCACATAACAGTCGGGTAGCTCGCTGAATACGTTCGTTCGATAGATAATCATTAAATGTCATATGTGTATATTCTTTAAATAACCGTGAAAAATAAAAATGACTAAATCCAAAAATATCGGATATATCCTTTTGAGACAGATCTTTTTCACAGTTTTGAGAAATATAAGTGCATGCATTTTGTATTTTAATATAATTTTGGCTATTGCAATTGGAGGTAATCTGACTTGTATTTATATTATTATAAATATATTTACCTAAAGCCATCAGCATTGAATAAATCTGTATAGTACAAGCTGTTTCGGTAAAAGGGTCATGTGATTTAAAAATATGATAGGCTTCTTTCATGTGATAGGTTAATATTTCGTTTAATTCTGTCATATCCTCGCGGCCTATTTTGTGATAGGTTTTAAAATGCCTATAGTTAATCATTAGGTCATGACAGTTATAAATAAAGTTATCACCAAATTGAAGCAAGAGAGAACTATTTGAAGTTACAGATATATTGCTGTGCATTTCACCCGGCCAGATTAAGAGGAGATCCCCGGTGTCAAGGTGGTATTGCTCGTTTCCGACAGAGTAACTGCCATTATTATCAGTTGCGATAATAAACTCCGCAAATTCGTGCCAATGTTCAGGAAATGATCTTGGCGCACCCATGTAGGAAAATTTGACGTTATAATCAAGATCTGTAATTATGTTTTCCATTTTTTCAGAAGATTGCATACAAAGTCTCCTTTTGCTTATTCAATAGCAATTTATAAGCAATTACAATAACAATAATTTAAAACAAATTATCCGTAAATTTAGGAAAAGTTATACGATATAATATACAAATATACTACTATTTTTAGGCGATGCAGTCAATATGTTTGTTAATTTTGTTACAAAATTATATTATTCAGTCAATGAGAATGAAATAAATGACAAAAAATAATAAGTACATAACAAAATATTATAAGCAAAAAATGCTAATTAGAGATAGAATACACTTACATACAAAACAAGCTTGTTAAATATGATGACGCAACTATTAATCGCTTTTTAATGAATTGAAGAGAGGGTACATTTATGGAAAAGAAAAAAGCATTAGCAGCGGTGATGGCGACAATGTTAATTGCATCTAGCCTGACTGCCTGCGGAGGCACCAAAGATACTGAAAATATGGATGCTTCTCAAACATCATCAGCTCAGACACAGGCCGTCAGCCTTGACGGAGACAAGACAACCACAGTAAAAACTGTAAAAATGGGAGATAATGATGTTGAAGTAGAAGTGACGGATATTGGGAAAACCGGTACCTTTACATTCTGGTCGGCATATACGGGTGACTCTGCTATATGGGAGCAGAAGAGAGTTGATGCATTCAACGAAGCCTATGCAGATCTTGGAATAAAGTGTGATTTACAGTTTGTACCTGATGGCGCAGGAATAAATAATGGTAAGCTCCTTAGCGCAATAGCAGGTGGAACTGCTCCTGATCTGATCGTGACAGACAATTCTATATCGTGTTATCAGTATGCGGCAGAAGGATCCTTTATGGGACTTGATGCAGTGTTAGACGAGATTGACTTGGATGTGTCTTCCTTTTTTGAAGGTTGCAAGGATGTCATGTATTATAATGACGTCTGCTATCTGATTCCTCAGGATACCAATGTTATCATGTTATATTATAATCCAGAAATTGCAAAAGAGTGCGGTTTGGATCCTGAAAATCCACCTAAGACCATTGAAGAACTGGATAGCTGGTCTGATGCGATGACAGTGAAAGCTGCTGACGGATCCTATAACAGGCTTGGAATTGTGCCGTGGCTTGATTCCGGAAATGAGGCATTTATCCTGCCGTATCTGTTTGGCGCGGATCCTTATGATAAAACAACTGGAAAAGTGGATTTAACTTCGGATAAAATGCTGAATTATATGGCTTGGATTCAGGGATATGCTAAAAAATATGATCCGGAAAAAATTAATGCCTTTACTTCTGGATTGGGACAGATGTTCTCCCCTGATCATCCGTTTATGACTGGAAAAGTAGGCATGACTATTACCGGCAACTGGTTTTCCGAGGCTTTAAAGGAGTATGCACCCGATGTGCCATACGAAGTATGTGCAGTTCCTGTCCCCGAAGGTGGACGCGCAAACAGTACAACGTTTGGAACCAATGTCTTTGCGATTCCTGCAGGAACAGACCCTGATAAAGCACAGTTAGCTGCACTGTTTATTAAATTTGCTGAACAGGGAAGTATCAATGAAGATAATTTCTCTGTGTGGAGATCCATTCCGGTTATCGATGCGGCATTTGATGATGTCAGCTTGACAAAAAATGGTGATGAAATGTATGCACTAGAACGTAAAATTGCAAACTCTCCTGAAAATGGAATTCCGGCACTTTGTTCTGTATCTGCAGAACTGTCGAATCAGTTTATTGCACTGAGACAGAACATGATATATAATCCGGATGCTGATGCAAAGGCTGCTTTACAGACTCTTCAGGATCAAATGCAGGCAACAATGGATGCGAAGTAAATAACAAGTGATTTCAGGCAGGATAAGGTATTGCTTTATCCTGTCTGAATAAGAGGAAACAATATGAAGAAAAATATGCGTCTTTACAAAATGGGAGTCTTCTTCCGAAAATTTATATTATATTTCATCCTTTTGTTCTTCGCACTGCTTTGGCTTATTCCTTTTTTCTTCCTTGTAATGGGATCGTTTAAAAGCACCAGCGAACTTTTTCAGGTACCGTTCAGATGGCTGCCAAAGCACTTTGACTTTGATAACTACATAAATATGTTTCAGCAGATTCCTTTTTTACGGTATTTAAAAAACACATTAATAATTGTCTTTTTCAGCGTAGTAGGAGCTTTGATTTCTAATTCTTTGATAGCATATGGATTTTCAAGATTACGCTGGCCCGGAAGAGATAAAGTGTTTATGATTGTACTTGCCACAATGATTCTTCCGTATCAGGTAACAATGATCCCTTTGTATTTAATGTTCACCAAAATGCATTGGGTAGGAACATTCCTTCCGCTGATTGTTCCGCAATTTTTTGGAAATGCATTTTATATATTTTTATTACGGCAATTCCTTACGGGAGTACCAAAAGAAATTACAGAGTCTTCGCGTATTGATGGAGCAAATGAATTTGCAATTTTCTTAAAAGTAATTATGCCAATCTCAAAACCAGCATTAGCATCTGTAGCGATCATGGCATTTATCAGAGCGTGGAATGATTTCCTTGGACCGTTAGTATTCTTGGGAAGTGATAGATTGTATACCTTATCACTTGCGGCATCAATGCTAAAGTCTAATTATGATCCCAACTGGGATTTACTGTTACCGTTAGGGGTTGTGATGGTACTTCCGGTCTTGCTTCTGTTTTTTGTACTTCAGAAGTATTTTATCCAGGGTATAACCATGAGCGGAATCAAAGGATAGGAGGCCGTTATGAAGAAAACAGTCAAAACGGAATTTAGCGAATATAAAAACTCGAGAATGAGAAGGGCTGAAGCAAAAAATGGTATTTTGTTTGTGCTTCCCTGGATTATAGGATTTTTAGGATTCACTCTGTACCCGATATTAAGCTCTTTATATTACTCTTTTTGTGACTATAGCGTTATTAAAGAGCCGGTATTTACTGGAGTAAAAAACTATGTCACCCTTTTTCATGACCAGACATTTATTAAAACATGTAAGAATACAGCGTACATGATGTTAATCGGGGTGCCGGTGACCACTTTTTTTGCTGTTGCAGTATCTGTAATTCTTAATAACAAAAAATTAAGACATACTGGCTGGATGAGAGTTGTGTTCTTTATTCCAACGCTTGTACCTACCGTAGTGGCTTGTCTGCTTTGGATTTGGGTTATGCAGCCAGAAACTGGAGTTGTCAATACACTATTAGGATATATCGGTATTAAAGGTCCCGGTTGGCTTGCAAGTCCTACATGGGCAAAGCCTGCATTTATCATGATGATGATATGGACCTGTGGAAATGCTATCATAATTTATTTGGCAGGTTTGCAGGATATTTCAGAATCATTGTATGAAGCGGCTGAAATCGATGGGGCAAGTTTTTTTAGGGAGACTATTTCCATTACGCTACCCTTGCTGAAGCCTACCATTTTATATAACATGGTTACTCTAGTGATTGGCGTCTTTCAGTGGTTTGCAGAGCCATACATTATGACACAGGGCGGACCCGATAATGCAACAATGTTTTATTCGCTTTATCTGTATCAGAATGCATTCACCTATTTTAAAATGGGATATGCGTCTGCACAGGCATGGATTATGCTGGTTGTAGCATTTGCGATTATTCTTATATTATTTAAGTTCTTAAAATTTGGAGAGTCAAATAATTCATAAATCAGACTGTGAAAGGTGAGTTGGGAGACATATGAAGATTGGTATTATGGGCTGCGGAGTGATCAGTAAACAGTATATTCAGGACATTCAGAGATTATACCGGGAACTGGAAATCTGTATGGTTGCGGATGTTCACTCAGATGTAGCAGAAAGGACTGCCCAACAGTATAATATTCTACGGTGGGGAACTCCGGATGAATTGTTGAACGATACAGAGACGGAGCTTATTATAAATCTGACACCGCCCAAGATGCATACAGAAGTAAATCGTAAAATACTGTTGGAAGGTAAACATGTATATTGTGAGAAACCGTTTGCTTTGACATTGGAAGAAGCACGGGAAATACAAGAACTGGCAAGAAAAAAAGGTTTGGCAGTGGGATGCGCACCGGATACCTTTTTGGGTAGTTCACTCAGTACTTGCAAGAAATTAATCAATGATGGGTGGATTGGAAAACCCTTATATGTAAATGCCAATATGATGAGTGCAGGAGTGGAAACATGGCATCCAAGACCTGAAGCATTTTATGAAGAAGGTGGAGGACCCTTATATGATATGGCACCATACTATTTATCTGCGTTAGTAAAACTTTTTGGATCTGTCAGGAAAGTGTACGCAAATGCGAAGAAAGGATTTGCTGAAAGAACAGTGTATACCAGTGAACGGTTTGGTTGCAAAATTCCGGTAGAAACACCTACTCATTTCGCAGTGATTGCTGATTTAAAAAATGGGATGCTTGCTAATATGAACTTTAGTTTTGATATTTCCAAAAGTACCATGCCGCACATGGAGATATATGGGACAGATGGAACCTTAGAAGCACCGGATCCTAATATGACCGGAGGGGTTCCGAAGGTATATCGAAGGGAACAAATGCTTGCAGAATGCTTTGGCGGACAGGATCTAAATGACGGAGGCTTCTGCACACTTCCCGAATTATATCAGGATGTGGGCAATTTCGTACGAGGAGCAGGTGTGGTAGATCTTGTTCATAAATTAGATAATAATGAGAAAGAGGATGCACAGCTGGCAGTTCATGTTGTGGATATTATTACAAGCATTATTAAATCTGCAGAAACAGGACTACCTCAAGTGTTAGAGACGGAATATGAAGAAAGGTAATGAGTTATGAGATTGGGGATCTCCACTGCATTGAAACATACAACACCTAAAGAATGGGCAGAAAAGATGGAACTGTTGGGATGCAAAGCTGTCGTTTTTCCTGTTGACTGTACTGCATCAGATCTATTAGTTGCAGATTACATGAATGAAGCAAAAAAACATGATCTGTTGATCGCAGAGGTGGGAATCTGGAAAAATGTTTTTGCTGTCAATCCAAAAGAAAGAGAAGAAGCTCGGGAATATGCACGAAGGCAGCTAAGGCTTGCAGATGAAATCGGTGCGGTCTGCTGTGTCAACGTTGCTGGAACTTTTGGCGGACCGATTTGGGATGGAGGATATCCTGAAAACTTTTCTACGGAAGCATGGAGTGAACTGGTCAGTTATACAAAAAAACTGATTGATGAGGTACGACCTCATCGGGTAAAATACAGTATTGAACCCATGCCATGGATGTATCCAACCGGCCCGGATGAGTATTTAAGATTAGAGAAGGATATAAATAGAGAAGAATTTGGGATTCATTTTGATTTTGTCAATATGATTAATTCCCCACAACGATATTTTCACATCAATGAATTTATGCAAGAGTGCTTTGACAAGATTGGGGATCGAATATTGAGTTGTCACCTAAAAGATATAAGACTTAAAAGAGAATTGACTTTTCAATTGGAAGAAACCAACTGTGGAAATGGCATATTGGATATTGAACAATTAATTCAACATCTTCAGAACTATAATCACGATATGCCAGTAATTATTGAACATCTAGACACAGACGAAGAGTACTTAAAAAGTCTAACCTATGTGAAGAAACGATTACAAAATGCAAATGTAGTGTTTTAGGAGGATAAGAATGAAGATTGTGATTGTCGGAGCCGGGAGAGGTCTGGGACATGTATTGGCACAAATGTTGGCGGAAAAAGGTCATACTGTTGTCGCAGGGCTTAGAAGATTGGATGACACTATCTCTGAAAGAGAGAATCTAATTTATCTGCAGATGGATGCTACAGATGAAGGACAGATAAGGGATGCAGTACAATGGACAAAGCATCATGTGGGGGAAATAGATGCGGTTGTATACGTAGCAGGTATTTTACTTCAATCTGATCGCACAGAGACTCTGCTGACAGAAAGCTTAGATGATATTCGGAAACAGATAGAAGTAAATGCGCTTGGATTGATCACGGTATTTAGAGATTTTTTACCTGTTATCAAAAAGTCAGGATTGTTTATTGGAGTAACATCAGAAGGAGGCAGCTTTGCGAATGAAGGTAGCTTGTTCCCGGCATATGGGGTTTCTAAGACAACTGCCAATAAAATCATTCAGACATTGCGGGTGACAGTTGGCGAAAGCATAAATGTATATGCCGTGCACCCTGGGAGAATGAATACAGATATGGGAAGAACTACAGCACAGATAGAACCTGAAGAAGCTGCTATCGGATTTTGCAATATTCTTGAAGGAACAACGCATATAGAAAAGGATCAATGGTTTATTGATTATCGTGGTAATGCAATGCCTTTATAAATGGATGACAATATACGAGGAGGAAAGAATATGTCAATTGGAACAAAAAAGCTTGTACACATCGCATTTGTGGTGAGGGATCTTGACAAGGTAGTAGATGCTTGGACAAAAATACTTGGTATTGAAAGACCAAGAATATGGAATATACCGGGACCTGATGTTGCTCCGGTATTAACGAATGGACATCCGGAGATTTATACAAATTGCAGAATTAGTGTAATTCAATTGGAAAATGTTACTTTGGAGCTTACTCAGCCAGGAGATGAACCCAGCCCATGGAAGACATTCTTGGAAAAGCATGGGGAGGGAATGATGCATATGGCATTCCTGACTCCGGATGAGGAAGAGGCGTTCCGCACAATCAAGGAAGCATGCGGAACAGATGGATATTATCATATAGGTTATTATCCCGATCAGAGTTATTCATTTGTTGACACTTTTGACAGCTTAAAGACAGAGCTGAATATTAAGGTGGACAGAGACAACAGTGAAGTAATGAATAAAATTCGGGCCCAAATAACAAAAAACAATTAAGGAGGATAAGCTAGAAATGGATGTTAAGAAAATTGTCAGTCAGTCTAAATTTGCACAAGTAGGATTTGTGGTAAACGATATTGAGAAAGCAAAAAAGCAGTTTGCTTTGTTGTTTGGATGTGAAATACCCCCTACGTGTGATTGCGGCACATTTGATGTGACACAGACACAGGTTTATGGGAAACCGGCACCGGATGCGGCATGCGTCATGGCATTTTTTGATATGTCCCCTGGTGTTCAGCTGGAATTGATTCAGCCCAATGAAGAGCCTTCTGTATGGAGGGATTACCTTAATACCTATGGAGAAGGAATCCATCACATTGCATTCCAGGTGGATGATGCAGACGAAGTAGCTAAACGTTTGCAGGAGGAGATGGGTGCTACCTTTGAGCAGGAGGGCAATTACGGTGATGGAAGCGGAAAATATATTTATTTACTCTGCGAAGAAACGTTAAAATGTAGATTGGAATTATTACAGAGTTTTAATAAGTAATCAATTAGTTTGTTTTGTCCCTATTAATGAGTGTTTGTTAAGTATTGTTGTGTATGTGAGATCTTGTGCAGTGTCATTTCTGCACAAGATTTTCTTTTTAAATGTATTTATGGAATTATGAATAAAACAGGTAGTATCGAAAAATTCAGTGTAGGTTCACTCAAATTGCGAATTTTACATATCTCTTCAATGTTCTGGAGCTGTTGGGGGCAGAGGTAAGTGTAATACAAAATCCAGTAGTACTGTTCGCCGTGTTTATGCTTGCTTCTCAGAGTATCTACGGCATTGTTTAGCAGATCCAACATCTTCTTGCTGCGTGCTATGCTTTTGGCATAATTTTCGATATCGGTTCCATCCAAACTGGCACCTGCAGCATACACGGATTCCAAGAACTCTTCTATGGTGGTGTCATATTCCAACTCAAAGGTGTTGCGAACCTGCCGTACTGCAAGCTCCAGGTTCCAGACCGCATCGCAGTAGTTTTTTAATAACGCCCAGGTATCGTGGTATAACGGATTATCTTCCACGGTTGCATATTCCTTTTTGGTGTTCATCAGGCAAGCCTCCCTTCCGGAGTGGTAGTACCAGGTTCTGTTCTGGCAACATCCAACGGGTGCAGTGCTATTTCAAAACGATAATGTGTCTTGCCATCGGGACAACTGATGGATAGATAGTAATTTAATTCAGATCCCTTGCAGTCTGATAAGCTATATAATTTATATACTGTTTTGGGACATTCACAACAGGAAAGCCCTTGTGTAGCAAGGATTCCGGCTACTGTTTTGATGACTGTGCGAATGTGCGATTCTGAAATGCTATTAGACGGAAGTTTTATACACCCATGCGAGAACGCTTGCCTTATCCTGCATTAGTTCATATAGAGCATAGAAACCAAAAGCGGTTATCGGAATGCCTGCAAAACCAAAGGAGCCGGCCAGGCCGATGCGGGTGTAGCTTATTTTTTCAGCGGCAAGGATATATTGTCCTAACGCACCGATGGCGCCGTTGGAATCTACACCCAATAACAGGAAGTCCCCGATCATGGTCAGGACGGCACCGATCATACCGTAGAGTAACAGTTTTTTGACTTTGAAATAATTTTCATTTACCATAGGAAATACCTCCTCGAAAGTTAGCCTTGATTAACCAACACCAATATAGCATAAAATTACGGAGAAAAGCAATCTGCAAGAAGAATTGAATGATAAACTAACAAGGAGGGACTGCAGTTTCACACGGCTTATGGGGCAGGCTCGGACATATGGAAGCAGACAATATCATAGAAGACTTATATCACAATCATGCCCGGAACACTGGAGGAGAAGATTCTCTTAAAATAAACCAACAGTTGGAAGACAACAGGGAGACAAGATGATATAATGAGCGCAAGAGAGCCAACATGCTTGCATGATTGGCGAACGGCGAATTTGATCATGATAGTTGCGAAGCAACGTCAAGCACCGAAGGTGCGAATCATGATATAATACATTTTTTAAGACGGGAAATGCTTGATTTTACGGCATTTCCCGTCTTTTTTGTTACTAATTTGTTACTGGTTCAGCGTAAAAAATATTATTTTAACAGGGCAACGGTTTCCCGTAACTGTTCAATAGTCTTGTGATTATACACCCTGTTTCCTACATCCTTTGACTTATGACCCATCAGCATATCAATACATTTTCTGTTGCCTTTTGCGTTGTCAAGGTTGGTTTCAAATGTGTGCCTTGCTTCATGCGGGGTCTTGTCTGCACTTATCTTTTCCATGACTTCACCCCAACACTTATAGTAATTTGCCTGACTGAACTTTTTGCCCTGATAAGTGAACAGGTACTTATTCCCTTCATCAACCAGTGTTTTCACAAATGGTTTGATGCGGTCATGTATCGGAACAATACGGCACTTTCCGGCAGCGGTCTTGATACCCCCTTCAAAGTACCAGTCCTTGATGTTCACCTGTTCAGTTTTCATTCCCAACAATTCCTGTAATCTGAACCCCGTATATATGTAGATCAGCACGGTATTGACCCAAGGGTCATCTTTTATTTTCCACAGTGCGTCAACTTGTTCAGGTGTAAACGGTTCACGGGTGGTATCAGGTATTGGTGGGGCGGTGGTAATTTGTGAATACATTTTATCTATCAGGTCGATTTCAAAAGCAAAACGGTCAAGGTGACCGAACAGATTCTTGATTGACCATTGTGTTGAATACCCACACCCGCAGTTGTCAATGCAGTCTTGCATCTGATAAGATTTCAGTGATCTGTACTTCACACCGTAGTATTTTGAACAGTGCTTGAACGCTGAACGCAAGGACTGCTGATTTGATTTTCCTAACTTGGGTAACTTGATTTCAGACCAACGCTGATAGAGTACAACCAAGGTGACCTTTTCCCGGTCAATGTCCCAAGGATTGTTGTTATATTCAGCCAATAGAATGTTGGCTTTTTCTTCTGTTTCAGCGTAACCGATAGGGGTTTGTTTTGCGTGTCCCTGTTCGTCATATATGGTGACCTTGGCAAGCCACGGGCGTGAACGGTTACCCTTCAACTTGGTCACGCATCCGTAACCGTTTGGGTTTCTTCTTCCCATGTATATCATTCCTTCCTGATTGAAATTTCAAGGAATGGATGATATAATTAGGGTTGCATAGCCTATATCATCCTATTCCTTGGTATAGAGTTATAAGAACCCTGACCGCTGCAACGGTTAGGGTTCATTTTTGTTTAGTTAATTAGGGTCATCAAAATAATTCAAATTGTATGTGATATAGACTGAATCAAAAGTGTGCTTTTCAGAATCAAAATTATAAACTTCAAATTCTGCAACGGTGTCTGATACTGGTGAAAACTTATAAGTAACACCCGTGTCAACAACTTTTCTTGCACTGTCTTTCACAGTGATATTGAACATTTTGAACACGTTGTCAAAGTCTTTCTTGATTTCCCACGGTTCAGTTGCAAAGCATCTGATCTTGACAACAGCATCTTCATACAGAATAAATTCTGTATACATTCCGTCTAAGTCATAAGTGTAAAGCTGCATTTGAAATGTGCCTTTGGAATTTTCATTGTTCCAATCTTCTGTTGACTTTGGTTCACCAAGTAATTCAACCAACTTTTCAGATGAAATCCTTGAATAAGCATCTGCATCTAAGATGACAGGGATTTCTTCTGATGATGTTTCTTTTTTCTGAATGGGATTCTTTGAAATATCCTTTACAACCATAATCACAAAAATGACAACGATTGCTAAAACGACAAGTTTAATGACTTTTTTCATAAATCTGACCTTTCCCCTTCTTTGTGGTAACCGTTTGTAACGGTTGTTAACGGTTCAAGTAACTGTTGCAAATACAGTGTTTTCAATGTAGTAACTGTTAGTATCTGTTTGGTAGTATTTTTCTTAATAATAAAATATCTTATATGAATAAGAATATAAAAAAGTAAAATATACAGTATAGAAAAGCAACAGTTACCCGTTACCAACAGTTACTTTTTTTGAAAACCAACTGCAATGATATTTCCGTACTGATGGAAAATTATGCCATTTTTTGATTTTCCCTTTTTTCCGTAACGGTGTATTTTGATAATGCAACCGTGTCACGCAATTCACCCATGATCTTATTTTTTCCTGATTCGTTTAATTTGGCATACAGTTCAACAAGTTCATACATATCTGAACCGTAACACTTTTCTATCAGATCATGGCATTTTTTTAATTGCTGACCTTCTTCTGTTTCTTTCCAACCCATGATATAAGCTGGGGTTGTTTGGAGTGCATCAGCAATCTGTTTTATTTTTGATTGCCGTAATTCCTGAATACCAAGTTCGATCTTGTTTATGGAAGTTTTGCTTTTATATCCAATCTTATGTGCAAGTTCTTCTTGTGACATTCCTAATTCATCCCGCCTTGCTTTTATCCTATCACCTATTGTCATTTAATCACCTTCTTCCCGGTTGGGTATGCTTAAAGAATACCATAAAATAGATTGAATATCAACTTTTATCAAATTTTTTATAAAAAAGTGTTGACATTTTATCTACTGAATGGTATTGTTGTGTCAGTAGATAAAACATCTACTTGAAACAAAGCAAGTAGGAAGGACACGGGTGAAGCGATAGGGCTACACGCAAGTGACATGGTGGTCAGGCTGCCGGATAGCAGATAGAGCGTGTGAAGAATAAACATGACCCGTCAAAGTAGTTGAAGAAAACAGGAACGGTAGGGCAAGAAAGCACAGTGTACCGCACTATTTGAAGAAAGCGGACAGGTTGAACCAATCGGCACTTTACCCCTAAAACAAGAAACCGTTAAGTGGAAGAATCAACCGCACGAGATGACACAGCACTTTGTTTCACAGGTCAGGAAGTTCCCCGACTTCCTGACTATTTCAAAAAGAACTGTTGCAGCAGTTCCGGGGAAAAGAACCAAGGAATAGGATTTCAGTTCTTTCAAAAAATTGTCTATTGTATGTTGGTCAACAGGTTTTGGTGGTTTTAATGTGAAACCCCGGCGGTTTGAACAGCACCGTTCAAAAAGTTCAATGATGTGTAACAGGTTTTCAGATTTTAATGTGAAATCTGATAAAGGAAAGACACCCCTGATTGTACTAAGGTGTGCTGACAATAGACAACTTTTTGAAGGAACTGGGAAAGGAAATGGTAAGGCTATGAAAATAAAAGTAACTTGGAAAATTCAGGGTATGGAATTTAGTGCAATATCAGATACGGTTGCAGAAGCCTATGAATATGTGAAAGCAATCGTTAAGGCAGAGAAAAGCAGAAATTTCCCAAACACAGATGAAACACTTTCTGAATACATTGGTATTTTAGCCAAGATGAAGAACCATGAAACCATAAAGCATGAAAATCATATCTTTAGAATTGAAATAATTTAGAAAGGTAGGTTGTTGTGGAATGGATTTCATAAAAGATGCGGATTGCACCAAGGAAACGCCCGTCAGATTAGGTGTTCCTGATGCACCGATATACGGCAAGGGCATCAAATTGAAACCAAGGGTTGACGGTAGAACTGATTCAGAGCATTTCAAGAAAATCTATTTGCCGGAACTTTTACCACTTGAAGAATATGATCTGATAGTTGTTTTGATTTCCGGCGGTAAGGATTCAGTTGCTTGTTACCTAAAACTTCTTGAACTTGGTGTACCAAAGGAAAGAATAGAGTTTTGGCATCACGATATTGACGGCGGGCATCCTTCAAGGCGTATGGACTGGAAATGTACCCAAAACTATGTAAAAGCACTTGCAGATGCAGAGGGTATCAAGTTAAGGGTTTCTTACAGGGTGAACGGTTTCTTTGGTGAATTGTACCGCATAGGTGCATCAGAACCGATTGAATGGATTGACCCTGATACTGGGGAAGTCAGACAGTGCAAATTGTCAAGTAATTACCTGAAATGTAAGGAACTGAAAGAACAGGCAACAGAAGAAATGGAAGAACTTCTGAAACAGTATGGTTACAGAATGAAGTTTCCGGCAAAGACCGGTGACCTGTCAAGGCGTTGGTGTTCCGCTTATTTGAAAATATGTGTTGCAGATACCGTTGTCAGTAATCTTGACCGACTGGGTGAACTTGAAGAACTTGGTGGAAAAAGACACAAGTTCCCGGCAAAAGGCGGTACACATTCAGGGCGGTGGTGCAGCGGTAACTTAAAGGCAGCAGTCCAAGACAGTGTGACGGCAAACCTTGAAGAAACCAAGCATGATAAGAAAATACTGATTGTGTCAGGTGAACGCCGTGGTGAATCAGCCGGGCGGTCAAAGTACAATGAAATGGAAATACACCGCACCAATGCGGAAGCCAAGGCACACAGAATTGTTCATCAATGGCGGTGCTGCATTGATTATTCTGAAAAGGATGTGTGGGAACTGCTGAAACGGCATCATATAAATCCACACCCATGTTACAGGATAGGTTGGAACAGATGCAGTTGTATGATGTGTATATTTTCAACACCCCGGTTATTTGCCGGAGTAAAAGAACTTTTCCCTGATGATTATGCTGCACTAAGGCATGATGAAGAAGTTCTTGGGTTCACACTGGATAACAAAAAAAATCTTGATGAATTTATCGGTGATACACAGTCTTGCGTGTGTTGGAAGGATAAAGCAGCAATACATTCAATACTTACTGGTGAGTTCAACACAGATGACATATACACAAATGATTGGAATTATCCTGTTGGTGCATTTCATGGTGCTGACGGTGGTTCATGTTAGAAAGAAGGTGGTTATGTGAAGAAAATAGTTGCAGCATGGATTGAACAGATTCTTGAATTTCCAACCAAACTTGAATATCTTGCGTACATAGAAAGCCTGAAAAAAGGCAAACCGCAAAAGTTCAAGGAAACATCATTTGAACAGTTGGAATCAGGGGTTGTTAGAATAACGATCAGGAAACAGTATAATAACAATGCGTTCCCTGATGATGAAAAGGAAGGTGAAAAGTAAGATGACGAACACAGAGTTATTAAGGGGAAAAATCAGTGCATCCGGCTATAAATTGCAGTTTGTGGCTGAAAAGTGCGGGTTGACTTACTTTGGATTGATGAAGAAAGTCAACAATGAAACAGAGTTCAAGGCAAGTGAAATCAAGGCATTGAAAGACCTGTTGAATTTAACAGATGATGATGCAACAAAGATTTTTTTTGCCTAAAAGTAGATAAAATATCTACTAAAAGAAAGGATAGGTGATAAATTATGAAATTCAGCGAAAAGTTGAAACAGGCTATGCAGCAGTTAGGAATCAATCAGGCACAGGTTGTTGGATTGACCGGGAAAAGTAAGGGGTCAATCAGTATGTACCTGAATGATAAGACCACACCGTCAGAACAGGTTCAAAGTGATATTGCAGTATCACTTGGACTTAACCCTGACTATTTTGAACAGGAAGAAACCCCGGTGACATTCAAACCTTCCAAGTGTGAAGATGGCATCCCAACCTTGACAGTACATGAAGTTGCTAAGTTGATGCATAAGCACACCAACACAATAGCACTTGGGTTACAACAGGGCGTTTTTCCTTGGGGGTATGCGATTCATACCAGTGAACACCGTTGGTCATATTTCATCAATGCAAAGCGTTTTGCAGAAATTGAAGGGGTGATCTGATGCCAAAGATTGAGTATAAAAGCATTAAGTTTCAGCAGAAAAGTCTTGAACTGATAAACCTTGTGAATCAGGTGGTTGAAGAATATCAGGCACAGGGATATGAACTGACACTTAGACAGGCATATTATCAGTTAGTTGCCCGTGGGTACATCCCCAACAATGAACGCAGTTATAAGAACATTGGAAATCTTATCAATGACGGTAGACTTGCCGGGTTGATTGACTGGTATAGCATCACAGACAGAACCCGCAACCTTAGAAGCAATAGTCACTGGGACAATCCGGCTGATGTGATCGCATCTGCAAGATACAGTTATCTGCTGAACAAGTGGGACGGTCAACCGAACTACGTTGAAGTGTGGGTTGAAAAGGATGCCTTAGTTGATATTGTGGGACAGGCTTGCAGACCACTTGACACACCATATTTTTCATGTAGGGGTTACACTTCACAGTCAGAAATGTGGTCAGCAGCACAGCGTTTCATTAGTCAAGATTACCGTGATAACAGGGTGATTATTCACTTAGGTGACCATGACCCAAGCGGTATTGATATGACAAGGGATATTCAGGAACGCTTGCAGATGTTCGGTGCTGATGTGTATGTGAAGCGTGTAGCACTGACCATGAATCAGATTGGTACATATAACCCACCACCTAACCCGGCAAAGATCACTGACAGTAGAGCATCAAAGTATATTGATGAATACGGCAATGAATCTTGGGAACTGGATGCACTTGAACCACAGGTCATCACTGATCTGATAACCAATGAGGTCACAGCACTAAGAAATGATGAAATTTACCGTTCAGTATGTGATTCAGAAGAACGTGGAAAAGATGAACTTAAAATGATAGAACGCAACTATGACAAGGCTGTTGCATTTTTAGAAAGTGAGGAATAGGAAAATGGAAAATAACAATACCGTTCAGAATGTAGTGCATGGGTTCAAAGTGTTCAGACCTGATTGGACTTGTTCACCTAATGGTAACACTAAACAGTACACTTGCCCCGGAAAATTTGAGGAAGAAGGGGAACTTGATGTTTGCGGTCATGGTATGCACTTCTGTCAGACTGCTGCCGACTGTTTCAATTATTACAGTTTCAACAGTGAAAACAAGGTTGCAGAAGTCATTGCTTATGGTGATGTAAGAACAGAAGGTGACAAGTCTTGCACTGATAAACTGGAAATCGTGCGTGAAATCCCGTGGGATGAAGTGTTGCGAATCGTCAATATCGGAAAGAATTGCACGGGTCGCTGCAACACCGGGAACAGGAACACCGGGGACTGCAACACCGGGAACAGGAACACCGGGGACTGGAACACCGGGAACAGGAACACCGGGAACTGGAACACCGGGGACTGGAACACCGGGAACAGGAACACCGGGAACAGGAACACCGGGAACAGGAACACCGGGGACTGGAACAAATCTTCTTTCAATACTGGTTGTTTTAATACAGAAGAACAGAAGATCATGCTGTTCAATAAGCCGTCAAATATGACTTACAGTGAATGGTTAGATTCAGATGCAAGATATTTACTGAATCAGATACCAAAGGATGTTGTTGAATGGGTATATGAAGAAGATATGACTGATGAAGAAAAGGCAGCACATCCAACCTATGAAACAACAGGCGGTTATCTCAAAGTGCTTGATGAATCTGAATGTGGTCAGTTGTGGTGGGGCAGCCTGTCAGACCGCAGAAAGGAAATCATCAAGGCAATACCAAACTTTGATGCTGAAATATTCTTCCAGTGTACGGGTGTCAGGGTAGATGAATGATCTGCACCTTATGCCCCATCAGGAAGATGCACTGAACAGAACTGAACAGTTCAACCGTTGTGCTTATTATCTTGATATGGGACTGGGTAAGACCTTTGTGGGTGCTGAAAAAATGTATTTGCTGAATAATGCTGTGAACTTGGTCATCTGTCAGAAATCCAAGATTGATGACTGGGTTCAGCACTTCAAAGATTATTACCCTGATTACAGGGTGATGAACCTGACCAAGAAAAGTGAAGCAATCAATTTCAGGGCGGTACTTGATACCAAGGACTTATACAACCAAGGTGTTCAAATGATAGGCGTTATCAATTATGAAACTGCTTTCCGGCGGGATTGGTTGCTGAAACTTAAAGATTTCACACTGATGCTTGATGAAAGTTCCCTGATAACCAATGAAACGGCAAAACGGTCAAAGTTCATTCTGAAAATGCAGCCGGAAAGCGTGATTTTATTATCAGGAACACCAACAGCCGGAAAGTATGAACGGTTGTGGTCACAGGTTCAGTTGCTTGGGTGGAATATTACAAAAAAAGCGTTTTGGTCATCATACGTTCAGACTGAATGGGTTGAGAACGGGGACGGTTTCAAACGTGAAGTAATAACCGGGTACAAGCACACGGAACACCTGAAAAAGAAACTTGCAGATCATGGGTGCATCTTTATGAAAACCGCTGATGTGATTGAACTGCCGGAACAGACTGAACAGAAGATATTCTTTAAGGCAACACAGGCGTACAAGTATTTTATTAAAAACAGTTACATCATGCTTGATACCCTGAATATGTGCAAGTTCAAAGATGATTCAGATTATTACGGCACGGATGTGACACCACGGGTTGAACTGGTTGGTGATAACAGCCTGACCAAGATGCTATATGCACGGCAGTTGTGCGGGCAGTGGCACAAGGAAAAACTGGAAGGTTTGCGGGACTTGGTTGAATCAACAGAAGATAGGCTGATTATATTCTACAACTTTACCGCAGAACTTGAAGCAATGCAGAAAAAACTTGCTGATCTGAACAGACCATATTCAGTTGTGAATGGGTCAAAGAAGGACTTGACCGCATACGATCAGGCAGATGATTCAATCACATTCATACAGTATCAAGCCGGGGCAATGGGTGGTAACTATCAGAAAGCAAACAAGATTATTTATTTCACCTTGCCACTTGGCAAAGGGTCATGTGATATGTGGGAACAGTCAAAAAAGCGTATTCACCGCATAGGACAAGCCAAACCGTGCTTTTACTATTACTTACTGGTGAAGGGTACGGTTGAAGAAAGAAACCTTGCAGCGTTGAAAGAAGGGAAGGAACTGACAGATGAATTATTCAAAAATACTTAATTGGATATTTGGAATCATGGCATTTATCGGTGTATTCCTGATAATCGGTGCAGTCGGTGCATCTGACTATGCGGTTGAAATGGGAATATATGAACCACTTACTGCACACCTGAAAGAATACATCATTGGTGCGATTCTGATAATTCCCGGAATCATTTATTTGAAAATTACGGAAAGGGGTGATGAAAATTGAACTATTCAAAGAGCATGAGAAAGTCGGCAATGGTCAAAAGGGTCTTGATTCTGATTGGTGTTGCACTTGGCGTTGGTTTGGTGATTGGTAATGTGTCAGGATATGCCCTGAAAACTCATATAACCGCCAAGGACAAGCAGAAAACAGAAGAACAGACACTTGAACGGTCAAGCACTAAAACCCTTGTATATGGGGCGTATGATGACAGAACTTTTACACAGGAAATTTCCCTTGACTGGGGTGCGGGCGATTTAGATTTCACACCGCTTGACTGCAAGATGCCGGAAGAACAACAGGAATTTACATATTACCTTTGTACCGGGTACAACATTGATTTTACCCTTGTTATGGCACTGATTCAGAATGAAAGCAGTTTTGACCCGGCGGTCATCAGCAAAACCAATGATTACGGTTATATGCAGATCAATCAGATCAATCATCAGTGGTTGACAGATACCCTTGGTGTTACGGATTTTACAGACCCGTATCAGAACATCAGGGCGGGCGTGTTCGTACTTAGAAAACTGTTTGAACGGTATCAAGATACCAATATGGTCTTGATGGCGTACAACATGGGTGAAGATGGTGCTGCCCGGTTATGGGAAAAGGGCATCTATTCAACCGACTATACAGAAAAAATATTGAACTATCAGACACAGTTCAATGAACAGTTGGAAGGGAGTGAATAAGAAGTGAGTGCATACCGTGAAGAAAAACCATTGACAGAAGATGACAGATTTACTTTTGAAGATTCACAGATTTTGAAAGAATTGCGTGAATCTGACCGATTGACAGAAAGGGAAAAACTGGCAGTTCAGAGATTATACAGAACATATCAGTACATGGTGGATTGATGGCAGCAGAAAAGAATTTTGAAAATAAGGTCAAAGCGTTCCTGAAGGACACCGGGGCATGGCTGCTGAAATACTGGGGCGGTGCTGCTTATACAAAAAGCGGTATTCCTGACCTGTTGGTTTGTTCAGATGGGTGTTTCCTTGGTGTTGAAGTTAAAGCACCAAACGGTGAACCGTCACTATTGCAGTTGGTCAACCTCAAAAAAATCAGAGAATCAGGCGGGTATGGAATTTTGTTGTACCCCAAGGATTTTGAACAGTTCAAAATGTTCATTGCAAAAAAATCAGAACTTAACGCTTGGTATCTTTCCAACATTGAAGATCAGAAGCGTTGGGAAATAAAATTATCAAAATAAGGAGTGAAAGAGCATGGCAGCAAAAAAGAAAGCAGATGCAGCAGTTGAGAATACCGCAGAAGTAACACAGGAAACCGTTCAGGAAGAAATTGAACAGGTGACAGAAGAAAACGCAAAGGAACTTGACAATAAGAAGTATGTGGTTGACCACTTACTTTCAACCAAGCGTGAGGGAATGGAAGATCTGATTGCATACATGGAAGAAATCGGATTTTTTGAAGCACCTTGTAGCGGTGGAAATCACCTTGCTTGTCAGTTCGGTCTTGTTCACCACAGCAGAAATGTAATGATGGCAGCAGAAAATATTGGTTATGCACTTCTTGGTAAAGTCAAGTATGCAGAAATTCGTGATTCAGTCATCATTGCAGCAGCATTACATGACCTTGGCAAGTGCGGTGACTTTGGTAAGCAGATGTATGTGCCTAACATGATTAAGGACGGCAGACCCACCAAGGCAGAGCCGGAACAGAAATATAAACAGTCTGAAAGCAAGCCTTTCAAGCGTAACCCGGCACTTCTTCCACTTGACCATGCAACCCGCAGCATCAAGTTAGCAACCCTTTTCATTGACTTGACGGAAGATGAAGAATTTGCGATCAGATACCATGATGGTCTGTATGAATCAGCAAACTATGCAGTGAAGGGAAATGAAACCCCGTTATATTTGATTCTGCACTATGCTGATTTATGGTCAAGCAGAGTAACAGAAGGCAGCACGGATGAAGGAAGTGAAGAATAATGGATAAAAGAGATAAGAAAATCAGACAGTTAGAAGATGAACGCAATCAGCTGATGGCTGAAAATCAGGAATTGAAATATATCATCAATGATATTCAGTCAGTGAATGATATTATGCGTGAAGATATTGAAAAGGAATGTGCTGCTGAATGTGGTTGTATTGTAATTGAAGGAAGTCGCACCAGTGCAGCATATCAGGATTTAGTTGGTATTCTTCTTGCAAATAACTATTCTGTTGAAGTCATACCAATGGATGAACGCAGAAAGTTAAAAATCATTATCAAGGAAAGTGAGGTATAAGAGTATGGTAAATGAAAGACAGGGAAAAGTTTACAATCCCCGCCCGGTATATAACAGAAAGTTATTACGTTCAGTAATTCGTGCGGGAGTTCAGAAACAGTTTGGTCAGCATCATGTTTCTGCTAATATGGCGGGAAACTTTGAAAAAATCAGAAAGGAACAGGTGAAATAATATGGCACAGATGCTTTTGATTATGGGTGAATCAGGTACAGGAAAAAGTACCAGTATGAGAAATTGCGATCCGGCAACAACTGCCGTTGTGAACCCTGTTGGTAAACCGTTACCGTTCAAGGGTAAGTTCACAATGCTGAACAGTGAAGTTGAATCACGCAAGATTTGCAAATTTATGAAGGAACAGGTAGCAGCCGGGAAGAAGCTGATTGTTGTTGATGACTTCCAGTATATTCTTTCAGTTCCGTACATGAACCGTATCAAAGAAAACGGTTGGGATAAGTGGAATGACTTCGGTGCGAACTACTTTGAAATCATTGAGGTATGCAAGGAACTTCCTGATGATGTGGTTGTTGCTTATATGACCCACACAGAAACCCTTGAAAATGGTGTTACTACTATTAAGCTGATCGGAAAGTTACTTCGTGAGAAGATCACCATTGAAGGACTTTTCACCATTGTACTTAGAACAGGTGTGAATGAAGGAAAATATTACTTCTACACACAGAACAGTGGCAAGGACACCGTGAAGTCACCTATGGGAATGTTCCCGGCATATGCCATTGACAATGACCTGAATTATGTAGCTGATAAAATTCGCAACTTCTATGAAGTCGGTGAGTATAAGACAGATGCAGAAATGGGTCAGGCTGATGCACAGGCTGCATCCGATCTTGAAAAGCCGGATGCAAACGGTAGACGGGCAAGGGGTGGAAAAAAGACCACAGCCACAGCAACACCGCCTACTACAACAGAAGATGCAGCACCAAAGACAGGCAGAACCGCCCGCAAGACACATGATGAAGTGGTGGCTGAAAATAATCAGAAAATGGCTGATTATATGGCAGAGCGTGACAAGGCTATTGATGCGGTTGCTGATGGGCGTGAAGAAATCCCGTTTGATGAAGCGTGTGCAGCAGCGGATTCTGTACCGCAGCCGGAACTTGAAACACCGCCAAGAAGAACCCGCAAGGAAAGAAAGTCTGCTGAACAATCTGAACCTGTTCAGGACGGTACAACAAATACTAATTCTGAATCTGTCACACTGGATGCAGACACATACTTCTATGTTCCGGCTGATGATAACTATGTGATGAAGCACAAGGGTGACACGGTTGACCTGATTGTTGACGGTGTTGAGGTTATGAAGGTCATCAGTAAGGAAGAATTTGGTGAAGGTGTGAAGCGTTTAGCACAGGCAGACAACCCTAAGCCGGAAAATCCTATTGATGGGGCAATGAACCCACCGGAGAAGGGCAGACGAACAAGAAGAAGTGCAGCACAGGCACAGCCTGATAATGCAGATACAACAGCGGATGAAACCCCGGCAGTAGATGAACAGCCGACTGGCAGAACCCGCAGAGTAAGAAAAACACGCTAAGAAAGTGAGGTAAAAGAATATGAACAATCCTTTTGGTTTACCTGATGAACTGTTTGGTGCAATTCTTGCATCTGCAATTACAGAAGGAATGAACACGGCAAGTAGCCGTTCAATGAAGAAGCCGAACCCGGCAGTACCTAAACAGAACACACCGCCGGAAGATGGTGCAAAGGCTGCAAAGGAAATCTATGATTCCTATGTAAAAGCCGGGTTCAATGAAGTTCAGGCGTTTGAGTTGTTAAAGTTAGTATTAAGCAAATAAGAAAGGTTAAAAGGTGAAATATTATGGCTATTGATTTCAGTGCATTTGATGACAAGATTGACTTACAGGAATTACAGAATGAGGTGCAGAACGCACCTGACAATGATTTTGATGATGTGCCGGACGGTACATATATCATTGGTATTGAGAAGATGGAAATTAAGCTGACAAAGGCACAGGACAAGCTGATGTTTGCAGTTCAGGCAAAAATCAAGGAAGGCAAGCTGGAGAACCGCATGATCTTCTTCAACCGCACTATTTCCGGCAACCGTTCCCCTAAATGGACTGACGGACAGGCAATCAAGAGTGTTTGCACATGGGTCAATCATCTGATTGCAGAAGATCAAGAACCTGTCACATTCGTAAATTATACGGATTTTGCAGATCAGATTCTTGATGTGTTCCAGTCCATTCAGGGCAAGATTGAAATTGAGGTTGACTATAAGGCTGATGCTTTCAACCCTATCACAATCAAGGAAGTTTTTGACTGCTAAAATTTTTTACTTGAAAAGTAGATAAAATATCTACAAAATAGAAATGTCAGGCGGTGGTGGGGTCACACCTTCCACCGCTATTTTCAGAAAGGGTGAATGTAGTGATATTTTATGACTTTGAGGTTTTCAAGGAAGATTGGCTTGCCGTTTTCATTGATGTGACCAAGAAAAAAGAATATGTGATAATCAATAACCCTGATGAATTAAAAGCCTTATATGAAGCGAATAGCAAGGATATATGGGTAGGTTACAACAACCGCCACTATGACCAGTACATTATGAAAGGTATTCTGTTGGGAATGAATCCCAAAAGAATCAATGACTGGATAATTGTTGAAAAAAAGGAAGGGTGGCAATTTTCATCAGCGTTCAACAAAGTTCCAATGATTAACTATGATGTTATGCCGAACCCCCCGGTTGGTTTGAAAACACTGGAAGGTTTTCTTGGCAGCAATATCAAGGAAACGGATGTTGATTTTAGAATAAACAGGAAATTGACCAAGGAAGAAATTGAAATGACGGTTTTCTACTGTCGGCATGATGTAGAAGAAACCATCAAAGTATTCCTTGAAAAAATAGATGAATTTAATGCAATGCACGGTATCATTCAGGCGTTCCCAGACATTGTGAACCTGTCAGATATAGGGGACAGTGAAGCAAGGATCACTGCAAAAGTGCTTGGATGCACACGCAGATCATTTGAAGATGAATTTGATTTCTACTTCTTGCCGTGCTTGCAACTGAAAAAATATAAATATGTTCAGGACTGGTTTGAACAGAAAAGACAGGAAGCCTTGTCAATGGACTTGGCACACATGGATAAATACTCAAAACGCACATGGTACAAGGAACAGGGACTTGAAACCGTGGTTGCGGGTATTCCCCATTCATTCGGTTTTGGTGGGGTACACGGGGCAACTGCTGAACCAATTCATAAGACCGGGCAACTGCTGCACGTTGATGTAAACAATTACTATCCTTCAATGCTGATTGCTTGGGGATTGGTTACAAGGGCAGCAACCAATGACAATTACCCGCTTGTGTATAACACCCGTAAGGCAATGAAGGAAAAACAGATTGCTGCAAAAAATGCCGGAAACAAGAAAGAGGTCAAGCGGTGGAAGAAAGCACAGTTGCCATATAAGAAAATGCTGAACGCCTTGTCAGGGGCAATGAAGGATGAAACCAATGCAGCGTATGACCCAAGGAACAACAACTGCATGTGCATCAATGGTCAGTTGATGTTGCTTGACCTGATTGAACACCTTGAAGTTGTACCGGGATTTGAACTGATTCAGTCCAACACGGACGGTCTTATTATTTGGATTCCTGATACAGATGAAGCCTTTGAAATGGTTGATGATATTTGTTGGGAGTGGGAACAGCGTTGTTCAACTGAACAATGTTCAATATTACTTGAACTTGACAATATATCAGAAATTTATCAGAAGGATGTGAACAATTACCTTTGGGTTGGTATTGACGGTGGTGTTGAAAGAATCGGTGCTTATGTGAAGGAACTTTCAGCTGTTGACAATGATCTGCCAATCCTGAATAAAGCACTGGTTGACTACATGGTCAAGAAAACCCCGGTCGAACAGACCATCAATCAGTGTGATGACCTGATTATGTTTCAGAAGATTGTCAAGTTATCAGATAAGTATGATTGGGTAGAACATGAGCATTGCACCCCGCTTGTCAGTCATGTAGGAAAAAGAACAATCAAGACTGTATATGAATACCCTGACAAGGACAAATACACATATAAGTCATACAGGGTGTTTGCATCTAACAATCAGAAGGACGGCAGATTGCTGAAACGTAAACAGGTGAAAGCAAAGGGTGAAAAATTCGGTAATACACCTGACCACTGTTTCATTTTCAATGATTCAGTTGTTGGGGTAAAAACACCGCCTGAACTTGATAGGCAGTGGTACATAGATTTAGCAAAGAAACGCTTGAAACAATTTGGTGTTGTTGCGTAACACCGGGAAGGAAGGTTTTCATGGATTTAGAAATTAGATATGAAAATGGTTCAATGACAGTTCATCTTGAAGAATTTCTTTCAGAACGCAGAATTGCCAAGGTCAGGAAACTGCTGAAAGTTATCAGAAGCAGTTTCACACCTGAATGTGAACAGCAGATGAAAGAATTTATTCAGGAACAGACTGAACAGTTTGAACAGGTTCAGAAGGAACACAGTATTTACATTGAAGGGTACACGCAAAAGGTCAAGTATGCAGAACAGCAGATCAGGCAGACAAAGCACCGTATTTCACAGATTCAGACGGGTGTTAAAAACTCGCAGCTTCTCCGGGATTCACATAGGAAGAACACAAAAGTTTGGAAGGATCGCAATGCTGATGTAAAAAAGTACAGGGAACACCTAAAAGAACCAAGGGCAACTTTGAAGGAACAGAACGAAGAACTTAGGAACTTGAAAACACGGTTATGGAAAAGGCAAAAGGCTTTTGACTGCAATGTCAGAAACAAGGAATTTTATAAAAAAGTGATGCAAGAAATCACTTAAAGGATGGTGATAAAAAATGCCACTATACAAAGGTTATGTTGAAACCAAAGGCAAGGCAAGCATTGAAAAACTTAAAAACAGAACCACATGGAAAACCTATGATGAAGTGAAGAACCTGAACGGGTTCGGTGGGGTTTTGGCTGATGACACTATCCTTATCGACATTGATGATTCTGACCAATCTGAAATTCTGATGAACATTGTGGAAGAACTGCAACTTGACTGTAAAGTCCTTTGTACCAGTAGGGGAAAACATTTTCTTTTCAAGAATCATACCATTGCAAGGAACAGGACACACGTTCAGTTGGCGGTTGGTCTTACTGCTGATATAAAAGTCGGCAGTAAGTTATCCTATGAGGTTATCAAGATTGACGGTGAAGAAAGATTTTGTGAATGGGACATTGAAGAAGGTGGAAAGTATCAGGAAGTTCCAAAGTGGTTGTTCCCGGTCAAGGCAACCGAAGACTTTGTTGATATGGATGCCGGGGACGGAAGGAATCAGGCACTTTTCAATTACATCCTGACCCTAACTGCAAATGATTTCACTGTTGAAGAAACCCGTGAGTGCATCCGCATCCTGAACAAGTTTGTTCTGAAACAACCGCTGTCAGATGATGAACTGGAAGTGATCTTGCGTGATGATGCTTTTCAGAAACCTGTTTTTTTCCTTGGCAGCACATTCCTGTTTGACAAGTTTGCAGTGTTTATGAAGAACACAGCACACGTTATCAAAATCAACGGGCAGTTGCATATATACAAAGACGGTGTGTATTCCAATGGGTATAAAGAAATTGAATCAAACATGATTCAGCACATCCCAAACCTGAAAAAGATGCAACGCCGGGAAGTCCTTGATTACATGGAATTGATTGTTGATGAAAAAGAACAGTCAGATGCAAACCTGATTGCTTTCAACAACGGTGTATATGACCTTGTGACCGGGGAACTGAAACCATTCAGCACGGACATTGTTATTACTAACAAGATTCCTTGGGACTACAAGCCGGATGCCTATTCTGAACTGGCAGACAGTACACTGAACAAGTTAGCGTGTGGTGATGCAGCGATCAGGGCATTGTTGGAAGAATGTATTGGTTACTGCTTTTACAGAAGAAATGAGTTAGGCAAGGCGTTCATCCTGACAGGTGACAAGTCCAACGGTAAAAGTACATTTTTGGATTGTGTCAAAGCAATCCTTGGTGATCGGAACATTTCAGCACTTGACCTGAAAGAACTGGGGGACAGGTTCAATACTTCAATGATGTTCGGTAAACTGGCAAACATTGGTGATGATATTGGTGATGATTTCCTTCAAGGTTCACAGGTCAGTGTGTTCAAAAAAATAGTAACAGGTAACCGCATCAAGGCAGAGCGTAAAGGACAAGACCCGTTTGAGTTCAACCCGTTCATCAAACTGTTATTCAGTGCCAATGATATTCCCCGTATGAAGGACAAGACCGGGGCGGTACTTAGGCGTTTGGTTATTATTCCATTCAATGCCACGTTCAGCAAGGATGACCCTGATTATAGACCATTCATCAAGTATGAGTTGACACAACAGGATAGCATTGAATATTTTATCAGGCTTGGTGTGGAAGGACTAAAAAGGGTAATCATCAATAATGGATTCAGTAAGTCAGATAAGGTTCAGAATCAGTTGGATGAATATGAACAGGAAAACAACCCTATCATTGCATTTATCAATGACACAGGGGTTGACATGATAGAAAATGAACCAACCGCTGATGTATATAAACGGTATCAGGTTTTTTGTGCAGACAATGCAATGCAGCCAATGTCAAATATTGTATTTAGTAAGCAGATCAATAAAAGGCTTGGGTTCAGAGTAATTCAGAAAAAAGTAAACAATAAAAATTGTAAGATATTTGTTTCATAGCAGAAAGGAAGGTATCAATTAGTGAAAGGTGGAAGAAATCAGGAAGGATATGCAGACCCAACGGCAACGATTGCTGTTAGTAGAGTAGCAAGGGAAGAACATGAACAGGCTGAATGTGAAGCAGCAGACAAACGTGCCTATGATCTGATTAAGGTTTTGAAGTACATCATCAAAGGTGCGGGTTTTGAACTAACTGAACGTGTTCAGGTGAAGGACACCAAAACGGGGAGGGTTTACAAATGATAGGGATAATAAAAAGAATTATAAGGATAATAAAAAGAATTATAAGGATAATGTGCATATTATCAAACATTTTGGTTATTGGTTTTGCTGTCTATATAGTATTTTTACACTTTTGGAAACAGATATTGATAATTACAGGCTTTATAATTGTTATCATTATTATAGCATGGGCGTTTGAAGATATGTAAAAGGGAGTGAATTTTATGCAAAGAAGGTGTTCTGAATGACGGAAAGTATCATAACAAAATTGGTCAAATTATTTGATAGTGATGATTCAGTGAATGAAATTTCTCTTTGTAATGATGTGTTACCTATAATTTCAGCACATTACAAAGGTATACCTATCAATCAGCACGACTTTGATATTATGAACAAATGTGTTGAAGATGCACTTTCAATAATATCAACAAGGCGTGTAAGATTTTATGCCGTACCAAAGTTTGAAATGAATTACGGTGGAATAGTGACTTTGAAAGATGTGGTCTATAAGAAAGTGAGGTAAAACGCATGACGGAAAATGTATGTGTTACCTGTCAGTATTATGAAAGCTGCAACCGCCCTGAACGATTTATGAAATGTATGGGTTATAAACGGGAATTACAGGTTGGTGACACAATTCAGTGCGGTGATACTGATGATGTAGTTAAAACAATGAAAGACCTTGCAAAAGACGGTGTTGAAACTGATTTCCTGTATGAAAAAGACGGTGTTCAAGGCTTATGGTTGGAAGTGAAAGAGGTGAAGTCAAATGTATGATGAACAGGAAGATTTGTTATTGATAAAACAGATGATATACCTGTCAATTTTGGAAGTATGGGAAGTCATTAAAGGTAGGTGAATGATTATGGAAAATAGGATTTTGGAATTATTGGAACAGAAGGGCAGCGTATCAATGAATGATGATATTTTCCCATTGGTGGAAAAAGAATTTGAAGGTCAGGTGATTGGTACAGAACTTTATGAACTTGCACACCAATACATATCACAGTTGTTGTATGGGGTGCATACTGCCGGGATTGCCGTGATTGCAGTTCCTAAGTTTGCAGCGGGTCAGCAGTTTGGTCAGATGGTTGTTGCTGATGTGATTTATACAAAGGTGAATGATACACCGTATGATTTTATGCAGTAGTTGCGGTTGGTAACTGTTGGTAACGGTTCACGGTAACTGTTGAAAGTCTTTATTTATGCGGTTTGTAACGGTAGTAACGGTTAAATGTAATTTTCTTATTATTTTTATATAAGTATTTTTTATGTATTTATAAAAAGTAAAAATATAGAGTATAAGGGTTTAACCGTTACCGTTACCAACCGTTACCGTCAGTATTTACAAGGCTTTCAAGGTATTTTTTGCCAATTTTCAACCGTTACCCAACCGATACCAAGGAAAGGATAGGTGAAAGTGATGAATAATAAGAAATTGACTGCACGGCGGTACTTAGAGCAGATACAGGAATTTGATATTTATATCAATCAGGACTTAGAACGCCTTGAAGAAATGAAAGTCAATGCTTGCAGTACAGGGGCAATAGATTATTCCAAGGATAGAGTGCAGACAAGTCCGTCAGGTGATACACTTTGCAAACAGGTAACAAATTATGTTGCTTTCAATGATAAAATCAATGCAGAAATTGACAGTTTTGCAGATGCTAAAGAACAGATCATCAAAGAAATCAGAGGTTTGCGTGATAAAAATTATGTTCAGGTGTTGTATAAAGTGTATGTTCAGTACAAGACAGTGAAACAGGCATCAAAGGAAATGAAAAAGTGCTATAATTACACGGTTGAACTGCATAACAAGGCACTTGCAGCGTTTGAAAAAACTTATCAAAACTTACATTATTTGATGTAATCGGTTATAATCTGACGATTGACAAACGGGTACAAGATAATTATGATAAACTTGCAAAAACTGGGTTGCAGATAATTCTTATGAATTATCTGCAATTTATTTTTTACTGCCGATATTTGCACCCTGAAATGTAATGTTTCAGGGATTTTTTATTGCAAAAATACATGAAAGGGGTGTTGTTTGATGGCAAAAACGGCAAAATTAACTGAAAAACAGCAGCGTTTTGTTGAAGAATACCTGATTGACCTGAACGCAACACAAGCAGCCATTCGTGCGGGTTATTCGGCAAAAACAGCAGATCAGCAAGGTTCAAGGATGTTGGCAAATGTCAAGGTTCAACAGGCAATTAGTGTTGCAATGGCAGAACGCAGCAAAAGAACAGGAATCAATCAGGACAGGGTTGTTTTAGAACTTGCCCGCATTGCTTTTGTGAAGATGACAGACCTTGTTGATAGTCACGGAAGAATCAAAGACAATGCAACTGATGATGACCTTGCCTGTATTGAATCCGTGAAATATAAACAGTCTGAATCAGAAACCGGGTCAAGTGTTGAAAGGGAAGTGAAGATTTCACCAAAGCTGAAAGCACTTGAATTACTTGGTAAACACTTGGGTATGTGGAATGACAAACTGGATGTGAACATCACGCAGCCTATTGTTATCACAGGTGAAGATGCCCTTGAAGATTAGGCGGTGATTGCCTATGGTAAAGAACCGCATTTCTTCACAGTATGTTTTTGGGTATCAGAAGTTTATCCTGTACCCGGAAGATTACAAAGCTACAAAGTCCGGCAAGAAGAAAGTGCTGCTGCCCGAACTGGTTGGTAAGGGTTACGGTACTTTTTGGCGTTGGAAAGGTAGATATAGGGTATGCAAGGGCAGCCGTGCATCCAAGAAATCAAAAACAACTGCCCTTTGGTACATCACCAATATGATGAAGTACCCACAGGCAAATACCCTTGTGGTCAGAAAGACTTTCAGAACCCTGAAAGATTCCTGTTTCACAGAATTGAAGTGGGCGATTCACCGCCTTGGCGTTGATGCCTTTTGGGAAATCAAAGAATCACCACTTGAAATGACCTACAAGCCGACAGGTCAAAAGATTTATTTCAGGGGACTGGATGACCCCCTGAAAGTAACATCAATAACCGTTGATATTGGTTGCTTGTGTTGGATGTGGATTGAAGAAGCGTATGAAATCAGTTCAGAAGATGATTTCAATATGCTTGATGAATCAATCCGTGGTGCTGTTCCTGACGGTTCAGGACTGTTCAAGCAAATAACCCTTACACTGAACCCGTGGAATGAACACCACTGGATAAAGAAGCGGTTTTTTGATAACACGGATGATGAAACCCTTGCAATGACCACCAATTATAAGTGCAATGAATGGTTGGATAAGGCAGACTTGAAAGTCTTTGAAACCATGAAGAAGCAGAACCCAAGGCGTTACAAAGTGGCGGGTCTTGGTGATTGGGGTATTGTAGACGGTCTTGTCTATGAAAATTGGGAAGAAAAGGCGTTCAGTGTTGATGAAGTCAAGAAGATTGCCGGGGTCAAGTCTGTATTCGGTCTTGACTTTGGTTATACAAATGACCCGTCAGCACTGTTTTGTGGTCTGATAGATCAGTCAAGCAAGACTATTTGGGTCTTTGATGAAATGTATCAGCCGGGCATGAGTAATGAAGCTATTGCCGAACAGGTTCAAAGGATGGGATATGTGAAAGAGAAGATCACAGCCGATTCAGCCGAACCAAAGAGCATTGACCGCTTGCGTGAACTTGGTCTGAAAGGAATCAGGAAAGCAAGGAAGGGCAAGGACAGCATCAACAACGGCATTGACTTCATACAGGACTATCACATTATCATTCATCCCCGTTGCGTGAATTTCATCACAGAGATCAGCAACTATCAGTGGGATAAGGATGCCAAGACGGGCAAGAAACTGAACCGCCCTATTGATGATTTCAACCACCTGATGGATGCAATGCGTTATGCGATTGAACAGATGGCAAAAGGTGATGCCTTTAGTTTTGATTAAGCAATTACCGGGTAGAATACACGGCATCAGCAACCGTTCTTTTGGACGGTAGGAAACGGTTGTCAAATGCTTACTCCGGGGCGGTTGCAACAGGTGACCGCCTATGATGCCTGTATAACTACTTTTTGAGATATTAGAAACAAATTAGTAACACATACCCTTGGAAACATAGTGTTTTCAGGGGTTTTGATTTTATTATGCAATGAAAGGGGTGATTGAACAGTGTTCAGTTCCTTTGTGGATGCAATCACTTTGAAATTAAGTAATTTCATACTGGAAGGGGCAAAATCCCACATGACTGACTTAGAATTTCTTGAAAAAGAAATCCTTGCTTGGAAGTGTTCACCCCGTAGGATGATGCAGATTAAGGGATTTCTGTATTATGACGGTGACCATGATGTGATTCACCGCAAGCGTACAATGATAGGTGAGGACGGCAAACTTGAAGTTGTTGAGAACTTACCAAACAACCGTATTGTTGATAACCAGTATGCAAAAATGGTGAATCAGAAAGCCAATTACCTGTTCGGCAAGCCGTTTACATTAAACGGTGACAATGAACAGTACATTGAACTGCTGAAAAAGGTATTTGACAAGAAGTTCATGCGAACATTAAAGAGTGCGGGCAAAGCTGCATACAATGGCGGTATTGCTTGGCTATATCCTTACTACAATGACCGGGGGGAATTTGCTTTCAGGCTTTTCCCCGCTTATGAGATTTTGCCCTTTTGGAAAGATTCTGAACATACTGAACTGGATTTCTTCATCAGACTGTATGTGTCAGTTGCTTATGATGGCACACAACGCAAGTACATTGAAAAGGTTGAATTGTATGATCTGACAGGTGTTCACCTGTTCATACTGGACGGTTCAAAACTGATACCTGATGTTGTGAACAATGACACTGCTGATTTCCCGCACGTTACAATGACGGATGCAGCCGGAAATGTGCAAATGTTCAACTGGCAGCGTGTTCCCCTGATTCCATTGAAAGCTAATGAACAGGAAACACCACTGCTGAAAAGGGTCAAGTCTTTACAGGACGGTATCAATGTGATGCTGTCTGACTTTGAAAATAATATGCAAGAAGATGCCCGGAATACCATTTTGGTATTGAAGAACTATGACGGTACTAATTTAGGTGAGTTTAGGAAGAACCTTGCAACCTATGGTGCAGTAAAGGTCAGATATGACGGTGACACCAAGGGCGGGGTTGAAACCCTTGAAATCACAGTCAATGCAGAGAATTACAAGACCATTGTGGAAATCTTCAAGAAAGCCTTGATTGAGAACGCAATGGGTTATGATGCCAAGGATGACAGACTTTCCGGCAACCCTAATCAGATGAACATTCAGTCAATGTACTCTGACATTGATACAGATGCCAACGATACGGAATCAGAAGCACAGGCAACAATGGATGATGTACTTTGGTTTGTCAACTGCCACCTTGCCAATACGGGACAGGGTGATTTTGAAGGTGAAGAAGATGGGGTTGATGTGGTATTCAACCGTGATATGCTGATGAATGAATCAGATATTATTGATAACTGTCAGAAGTCACAGGGAATCATTTCTGATGAAACAATCATCAGTATGCACCCTTGGGTAGATGACCCGCAACTTGAAATGGAACGCCTGAAAAAGCAGAAGGAAGAAGCACAGAAAGAAATGCTTGCACAGTATGACCCGTTTGGTACACAGAATGATGACCCTGACAATAAAGGTGACCCGTCACAGGGAAGTCAGGGCGGTGAAGTAGATGAATAACGGTGAATACTGGCAGAAGCGTTTTAAACTGCTTGAACAGGCAGCACACCAACAGGGGGTTCAGTGTTATGCAGATATTGAAAAACAGTATCGACAGGCACAGAAGCAACTTGAAGGTCAGATTGCTGCATGGTATCAGCGTTTTGCATCTAACAACGGGGTAACCCTTGCAGAAGCAAAGCGGATGTTGAACGCAAAGGAACTTACTGAACTGAAATGGGATGTAAACCAGTATATTCAGTACGGTCAGGAAAATGCAATCAATGGCACTTGGGTCAAGCAACTTGAAAATGCATCTGCAAGATTCCATATCAGCAGACTTGAAGCCTTGAAGTTGCAGACCCAACAGAGCATTGAAGTCATGTTTGGAAATCAACTTGACAGCATTGACAGCACAATGCGGAATGTTTACAAGTCCGGCTATTATCACACAGCCTATGAAATTCAGAAGGGTGTGGGTGTTGGTTGGGACTTTTCCGCACTGGATGACAAGCAGATCAGCAAGGTCATCAACAAGCCTTGGGCGGTTGACGGCAAGAATTTCAGTGAAAGGATATGGGGCAACCGTCAGAAGTTGGTCAATGAATTGAACAACACCCTGACACAGAACATCATCTTGGGAAAAGACCCACAGAAAGCCATTGATGAAATTGCCCGGAAGATGAACACTTCCAAGACCAACGCCGGGCGGTTGGTAATGACAGAAGAAGCCTTTTTCAGTTCCGCAGCACAAAAGGACTGTTTCACTGAACTGGATGTTGAACAATTTGAGATTGTGGCAACACTGGATTCCCACACTTCGGATATATGCCGGGGTATGGATGGCAAGCATTTCCCTATGTCTGAATGGAAGGTTGGTGTGACTGCACCGCCGTTTCATGTTCATTGCCGTTCAACCACAGTACCATATTTTGATGATGAATTTGATGCCGTTGGTGAACGTGCTGCACGGGATGAAGAAACAGGCAAGACCTACTTTGTACCGGGCAACATGACCTATAAGGAATGGGAAAAGGCATTTGTCAAAGGTGATAAGTCAAGATTGCAAGAAAGGCTGTCAGATGAAAAGATTGATGAAAAAATAAAAGAATTGAAGCAAAAGCAATCTGATCTATCTGCTTGGGGTGACTATGATACAGTTGTGAAAGATTGGGGTTCAGTTGATGATTACTTTGATGGAGATGATGCTGAATCTTTAGCAGCAAAAAATCAATTCTTAAAGTATCAGGAAGAAATTGAATCTTTGATAAAACAAAGAAGTTCAGATTTGCCCGTTCAGATAGGTGGTGTAACTTGTTCAGTCACACATGAACAGTTTCCTTTTTCAGACGGTAGTGGAAGGACAACAATACCAAAAAATGCCGTTGTGTATAAAACCCCTGATAATACAAAGTTTGTATTTCCTGAACAATATGATAAATCAAGGCAGACAATGACACCTGATAAGGCGGTAGAATTATGGTATAAAGTGCCTGAATCAATCAGAGTAAAAGCACAAAAGACCATTGAATTTGTTGATTATTACAATCCACAGGATTCATATTGGAAAAAGAAGTATAAGAACTTCACACATTCGTATGCAACAGGTGGGGACACAATTACATTTTACAGGTATGATAGACTGCATGATGATGACTATGTTATCAGAACATATTGCCATGAATCAGGTCATTATATTGATAAGTCATTAAGTGTGAACGGTATAAGATATGCAGAAAGTTCAGAATGGACAAAAGCAATGACAGATGATAAAATGGTTTCAGGAAGTAAATCTGTAACAACATACGGTGAAAACTCAAATGTGGAAGATTTTGCTGAAAGTGTTGCAGAATATATTCGTGATAACAGCACATTCATAAAGAAATTCCCTAATAGGGCAAAACTCATTGAACAGATATTGAAATGAGAAAGAAAGGAGTGATACAGTATGACGTATGAAAGAATTGATGAAAGAACACCGTCAGGTGGTGACTATTCAGAAATTTACTATTTGGATAATAACGGAAATCAGATTGATTCTGAAAAAGCAACAAACTGTATTATTCGTGAATGTCTGAAAGATGGCACACTACTGAATGAAATACATGGAAAATGTAATTAGTAAAGCACGGTCAAATAGCCGTGCTTTTTTCATACCTTAACAAGTTATCAACAGACCTGTAATAATTGCTATATGGCGGTTATATGAGGTCAGAAAGGGGGATAAAAGGCACATGAAAACGTACACAATGAGAAAGGCATGGTGATCCTGATTATCTCCCGGCTACTGGGTCAAGTAGCACATAGAAAAGGCATCCGGCAACGGGTGTCTTTTTTCTTGCGGGTTGTCAAGCGTAAACCGAACAAAACCAATCAATCATGTGGGAGTAACCCCGTATAAAAACGTATTTGAAAGGATGGTATAGAAATGACAAGAAAACAGTTAGAGGATTTAGGACTTACCAAGGAACAGGCTGATTCAGTAATGAAAATCAATGGTGATGACATTGAGAACGCAAAGGGTACTGCTTCAACAGAGATAAAGAACTTGCAGACAGAGGTTGAAGGACTGAAAACACAGGTTGGTGACCGTGACAAGCAGTTAGAAACCCTGAAAGCATCTGCCGGTGACAACGCTGATCTGAAAAAGCAGATTGAGGACTTACAGACTGAAAATGCCACTGCCAAGGCAACCCATGAATCTGAACTGAACCAGTTGAAAATTGATTTTGCTGTTGAAAAAGCACTGACGGGTGCAAAGGCAAAGAACATCAAAGCGGTCAAAGCCTTACTTGAACTTGGAGAAGCCAAACTTGACAAGGACGGAAATGTCAAGGGACTGGATGAACAGATCGAGAAGTTAAGAAGTGGTGATGACACCAAGTTCCTGTTTGAAGCACAGAAGCAGCAGAAACAGCAGCAGAATTTCAAAGGTTTTCAGCCGGGAGCATCAGGGGAAAAGAAACCGGGTGAGGGTGAAAAGGTCGATTTCTCAAAAATGAGTTATGACGAACTTACCGCTTACATGGAAGCAAACCCGGATGCACAGATTTAATTTGATGAAAGGAAGGTAATTGAAACATGGCAAAATTTGATGCTAAAAGTTTTAATGAAAAGGCGTTCGGTAAGTACATGAGTGCTATTCCGAACGTGAAACTGAACAAGTTACGTGAATCCCGTGCAATCGTTGGTGATGCACGACTTCGTAACACATTTGTGAACAACTCACAGACTGGCACTGTTTACGCGGTGTTACCGTTCTTTGGTCTGCTTTCCGGCACACCACAGAACTATGACGGTGTTGACAATGTTACACCTGATAGAACTGACACCTTTGAACAGGGTGTATTCACTTATGGCAGAATGAACGGTTGGACAGAAGCAGATTTCAGTTATGATATAACTGGTGGTACTGACTTCATGGCAAACGTAAGAAGTCAGATCAATGACTACTGGAACAGTGTAGATCAGGATGTTATCCTTGCAATCTTAAAGGGTGTGTTTGGAATGAAAGATACTGGAACTGGTGACATTAAGAAGTCCAATGCAGCGTTTGTTGAAGCACATACTTATGATATTGCACAGGCAGGTGCTGAACACACCGATGACACCATGAAGATGGATGCAACCACCCTAAACAGTGCCATTCAGAAGGCTTGCGGTGACAACAAGCAGAAGTTCAAGTTAGTTTACTGTCACAGTGCAGTTGCTACTAACCTTGAAAACCTGAAACTGCTTGCATACTTAAAGTATACAGATGCACAGGGTATTGAACGTGATCTTGAAATGGGTACTTGGAACGGCAGACTGGTCATCATTGATGATTCTTTACCTACTAAGGTTGTTGAAGCTGTTGCAGAGGACACAGGCAAGGGAATCAAGGCACAGGATGCTTATACAGAGTACACAACTTATATCCTTGGTGAAGGTGCTATTGGATTTGAAGATGTGGGTGCAAAAGTGCCTTATGAAATGGTGCGTGATGCTAAGACAAGGGGCGGTGAGGACACACTTATTTCCCGTAAACGTCACGCTGTTTCTGTTTCAGGTGTTTCTTATCTCAAGGCAGATCAGAAAACCAATTCACCAACTAACACAGAGTTAGGGAACGGCAAGAACTGGTCACTGGTTGCATCTGATACCAAGACCATTGAACACAAGGCAGTACCTATTGCCCGTATCATTTCCCGTGGATAAGTTCTGATCTGAAAGGGTGGTTGCAATGTTTGATACTGATACAGTGAAAAAACGGTTGAAATCATTCGGTTATGAGGTCAAGGCAGATGATGAATTTGCCTTGACCTTTTGCGTTGAGAAAGTACGCAGCACAATCAAAAATGAAATCAACTGGAATGATGTGCCGGAAGGATTGGAACACATTGCCGTTGATATGGCGGTGGGTGAATTTCTTCTTTCCAAGAAAACCTTTGCACCTGATGACCTTACCGGGTTTGATTTAGAATATGCTGTCAAGCAGATTCAGACAGGGGACACCAACACGGTTTTTGCAACTGGTGAAGGTTCAATGACCCCTGAACAAAGACTGACTTCTTTCATCAATTACCTTTTATCCTATGGAAAGGCTGAATTTAATTCATTCAGGCGTATCAGATGGTAAAGCAGATTCAGGCAGCACAAAAGGCTGCAAGGAAAGCCATTGAAGCAACCTATTTTGGTACTTTGACAGTGACAGAACTGCAAAAGGTAAAAAATGAGAAGTCAAAACTTATGGAAGAATCAGAGGTTGTGGTCTTACAAGACCAACCGTGCAGATTATCTTTTGAAAAACTGCAAACAGCAATTCAGTCAGAATCAGCAGCAACGATCACACAAAGCACAAAGTTGTTTGTTTCCCCGGATGTAACCATCAAAGCGGGGTCAAAACTGACAGTAACACAGGACAATGTGACCACGGACTACACCCGCAGCGGTGTCCCTTCCACATATCCAACGCATCAGGAAATTACACTTGAACTGTTCAAGGAATATGCGTAAATGGGTAGAATGGGAAGATTTGACTGCAAAGGTCTGAAAGACTTTCAGCAGCAGTTGGGAAAGTTGCAAAATCCTGATGACTTTGTGGAATCGTGTGCAAAAGAACTTGCTGCCCGGTTGCTTCGCATGGTGGTAAAAAGAACACCTGTCGGACAGTACCCGGCAAGTTCAGGAAAAAAGGGCGGTACATTAAGGCGTGGTTGGACTGGTGAAAAACGTGCATCAGCACAAGGGTATGCAGACAGCCTGACGGTGAACCATTTTGGTGACACCTATGTCATTGAAATTGTGAACCCGGTTGAATACGCATCTTATGTTGAGTACGGACACAGGACAGCCAATCATTCAGGATGGGTCAAGGGTCAGTTTATGATGACCATATCTGAACAGGAATTACAGAGAATTGCCCCAAAGGTGCTTGAAAACAAAATCAAGAAATATTTAGGGGGACTTGGTAAATGATAAATTCAATAGTTGAAGCAATCAGTTGTTCCCTGAACAAAGAATTTGGGGATGATTATGAAATCCACAATGAAGAAATCAAGCAAGGTTTGAAAGAGCCTTGTTTTTTTATTGCTTGCTTGAACCCAAACAACAACCTTTTCCTTGGCAAACGGTATGAACGTACCAATCAGTTCTGCATCCAGTATTTCCCACAGTCTGCAAAGAAGCAGCGGGAATGTGCTGATGTGGCTGAAAGAATGTATGACTGTTTGGAGTATATCACAACAGACGGTGATACCAAGCCAATCAGGGGTTCAAAAATGAATCATCAGGTGGTTGACGGTGTTCTGAATTTTTTTGTCAATTATGACTTTTTCACGGTCAAGACGGAAGATCAGACACCAATGGAAACTATGACGGCAAGCACGGATGTGAAGGAAGGTGGTTGATTATGGCAGCAAAAAAGACAACAACGGGAACTGCTGCAAGGTCTGAACAGACTGAACCAATGTTCAGCAAGGAACAGATTCTTGCATCTGCCCGTTTTGCAAACAGAAGGGACTTGGTGGATGCCCTTCTTGATGAAGATAAAAGTTACACCATGAAAACCGTTGACAATTTAGTTGAAAAATACATGAAAGGACAGGTGAAATAGTATGGCTTTAGGTGGTGGTACATTTACCTCACAGAACAAAGAACTGCCCGGTGCTTATATCAACTTTGTATCGGCTGCATCCGCATCCGCTGCATTGTCTGATAGAGGTATCGCAACAATGCCCCTTGAACTTGACTGGGGTGTTGAAGGGGAAGTTTTTGAAGTGACCAATGAAGATTTTCAGAAGAACAGCCTGAAACTTTTTGGTTATGCCTTTGACAGTCCTAAGATGCTTGGTCTTAATGATCTGTTCATGGGTGCAAAGACCTTATATGCATACCGTCTGAACGGCGGTGGTGATAAGGCAGCGAACACATACGCAACTGCAAAGTATTGTGGTGTGCGTGGTAACGATTTGAAGATCGTGATTCAGAAAAATGCAGATGATGCAAGCAAGTATGATGTTACAACCTACTTCGGTACGGTCAAAGTTGACACACAGACAGTTGCCAAGGCTGCTGATCTTGTGGCAAACGATTATGTGACATTCAAGGCTGCTGATCTTGCTGTTACTGCCGGAACACCTTTAACTGGTGGTACAAACGGCACGGTTGACGGCACTGCACATCAGGCTTACTTGGATAAAATCGAATCATACACCTACAACACTATGGGCGTTGTGGTTACTGATGATGTTACCAAGAAGTTATATGTGGCTTTCAACAAGCGTTTGCGTGATGAACTTGGTATCAAGTTCCAGTTGGTTGTTTACAACCTGTCTGCTGATTATATGGGCGTTATCAGTGTGAAGAACAAGGTAACAGATACAGGATGGTCAGAAGCAGCACTTGTGTACTGGGTAACTGGTGCAGAAAGCGGTTGTGCGGTCAATAAGTCTTGTCAGAACAAGAAATATGACGGCGGTTTCACCGTTGATACCAATTATACACAGAATGAGTTGAAAGCAGCAATCAAGACGGGTGAGTTCACTTTCCATAAGGTCAACGGCGTTGTCCGTGTGCTTGAAGATATTAACTCTATGGTGACCACTTCGGACACTTGCGGGGATGTATTCAAGGACAATCAGACGATCAGAGTTATTGACCAGTTGGGAAATGATGATGCAGTTCTTTTCAACACTAAGTATCTTGGTGTTGTTCCAAACAATGCATCAGGCAGAACTTCCCTTTGGTCTGACTTGGTAAAAATCCGTACACAGTTACAGGAACTTGGTGCTATTGAAGGGTTCACTGATTCTGATGTTACGGTTGCACAGGGCGATTCCAAAAAGGCGGTTGTGATTACATCAGCAATCACCGTTGTGAACGCTATGGGTAAACTCTATGAAACGGTTACGGTTGCGTAAGAAAGGGGTGAAATAAAATGCCGAATGTAACAATGAAAGCAAGGGACACTATTGCAGCAAAACTTGCTGAATGTTTTATCACAATCGGAAGTAGAAGATACAACTTCATGCAGATGATTGATATGGAAGCAAAGGTTGAGAAAACCAAGACTACTGTTCCCCGCCTTGGTGCAATCATGGCGGGTCATAAGTCATGCGGTATGGAAGGTACTTTTTCCGGCACAGCACACTATAACCAGTCAGTTCTTCGTCAGGCATTACTTGACTATAAGAACACTGGTGAGGATGTGTATTTTGAAATGCAGATCACCAATGATGACCCAACCAGTGATGCGGGCAGACAGACGATCATTTTCTATGACTGCAACACTGACGGCGGTGTGTTAGCAAAATTTGATGCTGACGGGGAATACCTTGATGAAGAGATTGAAGGAACATTTGAGGACTTCTCAATGCCTGAATCTTTTGCAAACCTCACGGGTTTTCTTACTAACTAAGTAACAGAACCCCTTGTGTGGCTTTTATATAAGGTCATATAAGGGGTTTTTTCTATTCTTTGATAAACAGAAGGGAGAACAACAAAATGTCAAAATTTAGTGCATTTATGAAAGCGAATAAAAAGGTAAAGGAAAATGAAAAGTTTGCACCTACTGCTTCACTTCTTGGTTCAGACGGAACACCTGTCAGATGGGAGTTCAGACACATCAGTTCCAAGGAAAATGAAGAACTTCGTGATGCAAATACCATTGAAGTTCAGGTGACAGGCAAGCCGAACTTATTCAGACCGAAACTGATTACTTCAAAGTATCTTATGGCAATGATCGTGAAGTCAACGGTATTTCCTGACCTTTACGATAAAGAGTTACAGGACAGTTACGGTGTAATGACCCCGGAAGATTTAGTCTATGCAATGGTGGATGATGCCGGGGAAATGCAGGACTTCCAGTTATGGATGCAGAAGTTTCAGGGATTTACCAAGTCACTTGATGAAAAGGTTGATGAAGCAAAAAACTAATTGAAGAAGGGGACGGTGAAGCAAATTATGCTTACTATGCCCTTCTAAAACTTCACATTCTTCCATCAGTGTTCTTGGCTATGGATGAACAGGAAAAAGCCTTTGTGATTGCTTCAATCAAGTTGAAAGCAGAGCATGACAAGAAGGAAAAGAAAAAGGCAGAAGCAAGGGCAAAGAAAAAACACTAAGAAAGGACGGTGAAACAGGTGTCATCTATTCAGACAGGTATTGAACTTAATGACCAATTCAGCGGAGTGTTGAACAACATCATCAGTTCAGTGAACCTTGCCGTGTCTGCAATGTATGATATGCAGCAGTCAATGAACGCTGATATTGATACAAGCAGTATTGAAGGTGCAAGGGATGAAATCAATCAGGCAACCGCTGCCATTGAAGCAATGAATCAGGCAGCAAGCCGACAGACCGCACCTGATATTGCACCGCCTGTTGTGGATGGTGGAAATCAAGAACCGATTCCTGTACCTGTTGACCCGGTACTTCCTGACCCTTTGGTTGAAAATCCTGAACCAATCAGACCTGAAATTCAGCCAAACGCACCGCCTGACCCTGTCAACGTACCTATTCAGTGGGAAACTGACGGGATGGATGTGTTCACAGGAACAGGTGTTGAACGATTTCAGCAAGAAGTTCAGAGTGCAAACGATATGTTGAACACACTGAACACCACACAGGCAAGGATTTCACAGACCGCACAGGGAATGGATATACTGCCGGATGCAGCAGTTCAGGATATGAACACCATGCAACAGCGGTTATCTGCAATTCAACAGCGGATTCAGCAGATTGAGAACAACCCGGTAAATGTTGGGGCAGACAATGCAAATGCAGAACTGGAACAGTTGCGTATGCAGTTGAATCAGGCTATTCAGGAACAAAATTCACTGAATCAGGCAATGCAGAACATGGATATTTCTGCTGCCAATGATGCCTATTTGCGTTTGTCACAAACTGTTGGCAACACAGAAAGGTACATCCGTGACAATGTGGATGAACAGGGGCGTTTTAATCAGGAAATTTCAGCCGGAACACAACAGGCAAATGAATTGACCAATACCATCAAACGGGCAGTTGCAGCCTATATCAGTATTCAGTCAGTTGGGAAAGCACTGAACATTTCAGATGAACTTGTTCAGACAACATCCCGTTTGAACATGATGAATGACGGGGTTCAGACAACTGCTGAACTTGTCAACATGGTATATGCAGCAGCACAGGATGCAAGGGGTTCATTCGGTCAGATGGCTGATGTTGTTGCCCGTTTTGGTAACAACGCAAAGGATGCGTTCAGCAGTTCGGAAGAAGTTGTTGCTTTTGCTGATCTGATTCAAAAACAGATGACGATTGCCGGGGCAAGCACCCAAGAAGCAGCAAACGCAGAATTGCAGTTATCACAGGCACTTGGTTCAGGTGTCCTTCGTGGTGATGAATTGAACAGTATCTTTGAACAAGCACCTAACCTGATTCAGAACATTGCGGACTATCTTGATGTTCCAATCGGTAAGATCAGAGAAATGGCAGCGGATGGGGAGCTTTCCGCTGATGTAGTCAAGGCAGCAATCTTTTCTGCTGCTGATGACATTAACAGCAAATTCAATGAAATGCCTATGACTTGGGGGCAGATATGGCAGTCAATGCAAAACACCGCACTGATTGCATTTCAGCCTGTTCTTCAAAGACTGAACGATTTAGCCAATAGTGAAGCATTTCAGACTTTCATTCAGGGTGCTATTGAAGCAATGGCAACCCTTGCGAATATCCTTCTGAATATTTTTGAACTGGTCGGAACTGTCGGCGGGTTCATTGCGGATAATTGGTCTGTTATCAGTCCAATCATTTACGGTGTCATTGCTGCACTGGCTGTATATGCAGCATACCTTGGCATTGTGAAGGGAATAGAAATTGCATCCGCAGCTGCAACAGCAATTCATTCAGTGGCAATGTCTGCAAAAATCGGTGTTATGGCAGCACTTACAGGTCAGACAATGGCTGCAACTGCTGCACAGATGGGTTATAACGGTGCATTGTATGCGTGTCCTGTCGTTTGGATTATCGTGCTGATTATTGCATTGATTGCGGTAATTATGGCGGTATGTTCAGCAATAGCAAAAATGACAGGTATTGCAAATTCAGGGTTCGGTGTGATTACTGGTGGTGTGAACGTAGTGATTCAGTTCTTCAAGAATTTGGGTCTGACCGTGGCAAACATTGCCTTGGGTATTGGAAACGCCATTGCAGCACTTGCATCCAATATGATGACAGCATTTCACAATGCAATCTGTTCTGTTCAGTCATGGTTTTACAACCTGTTAAGCACGGCACTTTCAGTCATTGAAGGTATTTGTTCAGCACTGAATAAGTTACCGTTTGTTGAATTTGACTATTCAGGCATTTCATCCGCAGCGGATGACTATGCAGCCAAAGCAAGTGAAGCAGCCGGAAACAAAGAAGATTACCAGTCAATCAGTGATGCGTTCAATGAAGGTTTTACAACCTTTAATGCATTTCAGGACGGTTGGGAATCAGATGCGTTCAATGCGGGTGCAGCATGGGGTGACGGTATTGCTGATAAGGTTTCAAACTTTAGTCTGTCGGATGTATTCGGTCAGACAGATATTCCTAATGTTGGTGATTACACATCAGGGTTCAATGATGCAATAGCAAATTCAGGCGTGGGTGACAGCATTGGAAACATTGACGATAACACAGGCAAAATCAAGGATTCTTTGGATGTTACAGAAGAAGATTTGAAGTATTTGCGTGACATTGCGGAACAAGAATCAATTAACAGATTCACAACCGCAGAAGTAACTATCAACCAAACAAACAACAATAATGTTTCATCTGATACTGACCTTGATGGCTTTATCACTGCATTAGATGATGCAATGGGTGAAGCAATAGATGAAGTAACAAATGGGGGTACAGACTAATGGCACAAAGCGGATATGATATGTATTTTGATAAATGCCTTTTTCCTGTCACCCCTGAAAAAATTAGCATCAAAATCAATGGTAATAACAAAACGGTCAACCTGATAAATGAAGGTGAAATCAATATCCTGAAAAAAACCGGGTTGACCGACATTGAATTTGAAGCAGAAATCCCGCAAGTAAAACATCCTTATGCGGTGTATAAGAATGGTTTCAAAGAAGCGGGGTATTTCTTTGATATTTTTGAAGGGTTGAAAACAGGCAAAAAGACATTCCAGTTCATTGTGTGCAGAAAGACCCCGGTGGGGAAAAAACTGCTGAACACGAACATGAAGGTATCTTTGGAAGATTACAAAATTTCAGAGGATGCCAAGAACGGGTTTGACTTCAAAGTCAAGTTCAATCTGAAACAGTACCGGGACTATGGAACAAAGACAGTCAACATCAAAATTGCTGCATCCAAGCCAAAGGCAAGTGCAGAGCCTAAGCGGGAAACTAACAATTCACCCGCCCCGGCAGCAGCACAGACTTATACGGTTGTGCGTGGTGATTGTTTATGGAACATTGCAAAACGGTTTTACGGTAGCGGTGCAAAATACACCGTGATTTACAACGCAAACAGGGGTGTCATTGGTGGCAACCCTAACTTAATTTATCCGGGACAGGTTTTGACCATTCCGGCAGCATAAGAAAGGGGTGTTGTTCAATGTACGTTGAACTACTGGTTGGGAATGAATCAGGAACAAAAGTATATCAACCTGTTGTTCAGGAAGGTATTGAATGGTCAACAGAAAGAAAAAACACCCCCGGCAAACTGGTTTTCAAAGTCCTGTATGACAACATTCTTGATTTTTCAGAAGGTAGTCCAGTCAGGATGAGGGTGGACGGTGACAATGTATTCTTTGGTTTTGTATTCAAGCAGCAAAGAAGTAAGGACAAGATCATTACTGTCACCGCCTACGATCAGTTAAGATATTTGAAAAATAAGGACACTAAGGTTTATGAAAATAAAACTGCATCACAATTTGTAAAAATGATTGCAGATGATTATGCCCTGAACCTTGGTACACTGGATGATACAGGGTATGTCATTGAATCAAGAATTGAAGAAAACAGTGAACTGTTTGAAATGATAACAAATGCTCTTGACCTGACACTGACTAACACCGGGGAAATGTATGTGTTATATGACGATTTTGGAAAACTTACCCTGAAAAGCCTGTCATCTATGTATGTGGGTGTTCCGGGGGCGTACTTAATGATTGATGAAGAAACAGGGCAAGATTTTGAATATACTTCATCTATCGACAGTAATACTTATAACAAAATCAAGTTGACCTATGACAATGAAGATACTAAAAAGCGTGATGTTTATATCACACAGGATTCTTCTAATATCAATAAATGGGGCATTTTGCAGTATTTTGATACATTACAGAAAGGTGAAAATGGTCAAGCAAAGGCAGATGCCCTTTTGAAACTGTATAACAAGAAAACCCGTAACTTGAAGATCACCAATGCTTTGGGCGACAACAGAGTGCGGGCGGGTTCAATGGTTGTCATTAACCTTGACCTTGGTGATATGAAAGTGAAAAACTGGATGCTTGTTGAAAAGTGCAAGCACACTTACAAGGAAGGTGAACATTGGATGGATTTGACACTTAGAGGGGGTGAGTTTATTGCCTGATGCAAAAGGAATTATCAAGAAAGTACATCAAGCAGCGGTTGAAGCGGTAGAATCAACAAAACCTGTAAATGTATGTTTTGGAAAGGTTATATCTGCATCCCCGTTACAGATAAATGTTGAACAGAAGATGATTCTTACTGAAAAACAACTTGTACTTTCAAGGAATGTAACAGATTTCAAAACTAAGATAACGGCGGGGAATATCAAGAATTATTACTATACCGGGGATGTAAATTCAGGGACAGCACCAGTTTCCCCGTCACACGTTCATGCTGTCGGAACGATTGAAGTCACCGTACACAATGGCTTGGCTGTCGGTGATGGTGTCATTCTAATAAGACAGCAAGAAGGTCAGAAATTCATTGTTGTGGATAGGATAGGCAAATGATTCCTTCAACAGTTGGTTTTCTTGACCAAGATTTTGAAATTGAAACACAGCCAAGCCTAACTTATAAAATGGATTTAGACGGTGATTCAGTCAGGGGTCTTGTGGATGAACAGGATGCCATGAAGCAGATGATTTTCAGAACACTACAAACAGAAAGGTATCAGTACATCATATATCCGTGGTATTACGGCATTGAAACACTTGACCTGTATGGTGAACCTGTCACTTGGGTTTGCCCTGAATTAGAACGCAGAATCAGTGAAGCGTTAGCCGTTGATGAAAGAATCACAGGTGTGACCGACTTTGAATTTGACCTGACGGTCAAAGGTGTGGTTCATGCCTATTTTACCGTAAAAACAATTTACGGTGATATTAAAGCAGAGAAGGGGGTGAAGATTTAGAATGTATGAAGATCAGACTTATGACATTATCCTTGAAAGGATGATGAACCGGGTATCTGACAAAATTGACAAAAGACCGTCATCCCCTGTTTATGATCTGCATAGTTCAACCGCCATTGAATTTCAGATTTTATACATTGAGTTGGAATATCTGATAAAAAATTCATACGGTGATACTGCTGCAAGGGAATTTCTGATCTTGCTTGCAAAGGACAGGGGACTTTCACCTGAACCCGCAACCAAGGCAATCTTACAGGGTGAGTTCACACCAACAAACATTGATGTTACTGGAAAGCGTTTCAACATCGGTGAAATAAACTATGTTGTGACTGAACAGATCACACCGGGAACATACAAGGTTCAGTGTGAAACAGAAGGTGTTGTTGGCAATCAGTACCTTGGGGATATGATACCAATGGAATATATTGATGGATTGCAGACGGCAAGCCTGACAAGCGTACTTATTCCCGGTGAAGATGAAGAAGATACAGAAGTTTTCAGACAGCGTTACTTTGACAGCTTCAATGAACAGTCCTTTGGTGGCAACCACGCTGATTATATGGCAAAGGTCAAAAGTATTGAAGGTGTTGGGTCATGTAAGGTCAAGCGTGTTTGGAATGGTGACATTAGACCCGCTGACATGATCGTCAGTACAGTGGTCAAGAACTGGTATGAATCAATCATTTCAACAGTTCCGGCAGCAGTCAAACCGTGGCTTGATGCCGTATATAATGCAGCCAAGGACAAGAAACTGACGGTTGGTGGTACTGTTCATGTAGTCATCACTGATTCTGATGATTATGGTGAAGCAAGTTCAACACTTGTTCAATATGTTCAGCAGACACTTGACCCGGAAGAAACTGCCGGGGAAGGTTACGGACTTGCACCAATCGGTCATGTGGTCAGTGTAGCAAGTGCATCACCTGTCAGTATTGAGGTCAAGACCACGGTAACCTTTGAAGAAGGTCACAACTGGTCAAATACCAAGGCAGCCATTGCAGAAGCAGTTGATGCGTACTTCTTGGAATTAAGAAAGAACTGGTCAGAAACATCACAAACCATTGTCAGGGTATCGCAGATTGAGAACCGCATCCTTGGCGTTGATGGCGTGGTGGATGTGACCGGGACAAAGCTGAACGGCACGGCAAGCAATATGACCTTGACAGAATTTTGCATACCAAAGTTAGGGGGTGTTTCTGCATGATAAGAGAAGTTGACCTTGTTTCATACTTACCGCCATTCATGCAGAGTTACAAAGAACCCGTTGCAGCACTTGAAGCGGAAAACCCTGAATTTAGTCTGATGTGGTCGGCAACTGACAGGTGTTTGCGTAACCGCTTCATTTCAACCGCTGATGAATATGGAATCAGCCGATTTGAAAAGATGCTGAAAATATACCCAACTGCTGATGATACCCTTGAATCAAGGCGTTCAAGGGTTCAAAGCAAGTGGTTCAACACAATCCCGTACACTTGGAAAGTGTTGCTTCAAAAGTTGCTTGTCCTTTGTGGTGACAGTGATTTTGAAGTGACTGGTGATTTCAAGACCGGGTACACACTGTATATTGACACTGACCTTGAATTATATGGTCAGGTGGAAGAACTGGAAAACATCATAAACACAATGATTCCTGAAAATCTTGTGGTTGTATCTAAGAACAGCATCCCTTGCAACATCAAAGGTGCTGTTCTTTTTGGTGGTGGCATCTGCTTCATCAATGAATTTATTATCACAAACGATTTCCGGGAAGTGTTTGATGTGAACGGTTCATCAGTCCTTGGTGGTGGAATCGTTCAGACTGAAATGCTGAACATCACAAATGACAGTCAGGAAACAGTGAGTGTTCATGGTACAGTGAACTTTGGTGGTAAGGCAACAGATACCGCAATAGTAACCATTTCAACAGATTTTAATGAAACAATCCGGGCAGATATGGATGCAAAGGCAGCATCCGGCGTTGTTCAGGTAGACTTCATTGAGATAAAAACAACATAGAAAGGAATGATAAGATGGCAGAGTATTCAAAACTTTACATCACAAACAATGGTCAGGCACTTATGGCAAAGATGATTGCCGGGTCAGGAAACATTGATTTTACAAAAGTATGTTCTTCCAGTACCCAGTACGCAGAAAGTCAGTTACAGGCATTGACCGCACTTAGCAACATCAAGCAGACAACCCTTGTTTCCAAGGTTACCCGCACAAATGAGGTTGCAATCAAAATTGATGCAGCATATTCCAATGTAGACCTGAAAGAAGGTTACTATATGCGTACACTTGGCTTATATGCCGTTGACCCTGACAAGGGTGAAATCCTGTATGCAGTCTGCATTGAAAAGTCAAATAACTGTTATATGCCACCATATAACGGTGTTACGGTATCGGCTGCATACTTACAGTTATATACCACAGTAGGCAACGCTGACAGCGTATCACTTGCAGTCAGTCCGGGTGCGTATGCAACGGTTGGTGACATTCAGGCACTTGAAAAAGAAATTGCTGATCTGAAAGCCTATGTTGGATATTCAGACGGTGACATTTATGGTGTTGAAGTGGACTTTGAAAACAAGAAGTTCACAAGACTTGCCGGGGCAGTAAACCGTTTAGCGGGTTCAGGGTTTGACGGAATCAATGCATTTGGTGGCAGAAAGCGTTGTAACCTTACCAATGACGGGCGTGTTGCTGCATATTATGGTGAAGCCGGATTTTCTACTACTGGAAAACTGACACAGGCGGTTGACCGTAACCCGGTAGGTACTGAATCACCTGATGAAAACCTGAAATTCAGTGCCGGGACAATCGTTCAGGTAATGGTTGAACAGCCAAAGTTTTATTACAAGGTTGTACCACTTAAAACTGAAAAGAGAACCAAGGGGGCAATCACAAGAAAAATCAGATACTATGTATCAGATACACCAAAGGCGGGATTCAAACTTCATCCGGCGTTCATTGTAAATGGTCAGGAAAATGATGTTGCATATCTTGCAGCCTTTGAAGGTTCACTTTGGGATGCATCTGCATCAGCGTACATTCTTGATGATTCACAGGTTGCTGACTTTGCTGCTGATATGTTATGCAGTATTGCCAATGCAAAACCGCTTTCAGGACTTACACAGAACGCAACCCGTGCCAATATCAGAAAACTTGCTGAAAAACGTGGTACTGGTTGGGAACAGGGTGTTGTTCAGACGGCATCCGCTTCACAGATGCTTATGCTGATTGAATATGCAACCTTCAATATGCAGTCTGTCATTGGTAACGGTGCAGTTTCAAAGACTGATGACGGTAAAACATCCATGACAGAAAATACAGGTGCAACGATCACCCTTGGTAATGCATCAGGTTCAGTTGTCAACGCTAACGGTATTCAGATTGTGTCATACCGTGGTGAGGAAAACTTTTGGGGCAACATTTGGTGGTGGATTGATGGAATCAATCACTATGCAAATGCAACCACAGGTGAATGTGATACCTATGTTGCAGATCATGGTTTTACTGATGACAGTAAGGCAGCACCTTATGAAGATACAGGAATGTGTGCAAAATATGGAAACGGTTATATTTCCGCTTTCTGTTATTCAGAAGATTTTGATTGGTTGTTCTTACCGGGTGAGTTCAACGGAAACACCGCCCTTCCTGTTGGTGATTATTGTTGGAATCAGAACGGTACTGGTTGGCGTGTCGCTGGGTTGGGTGCTTGTTGGGATTGTGGCTTGGCTGCCGGTGCTTTCTGTTGGGCTCTGAGTGGTGCTTCTTCTCATCGTCATCGGAATGTCGGCGGTCGGTTGGTGTATCGAAAAAAGGTAGCAGCATAACAGATAACCAGTAATTCACATAATTTTAGGTAATCAGGATGCTAAAGGTGACGATTTTCAAGCAGAAAGACGATAAAAAGACAAAAAACCAATGTCGCTGGGTTGGGTGCTTGTTGGGGTTGTGGCTTGGCTGCCGGTGCTTTCTGTTGGGCTCTGAGTAATGCTTCTTCTAATCGTAATCGGAATATCAGCAGTCAGTTAGTAAATGCACAAATATCACTTGAAACACCCCGTCAGAAATGGCGGGGTGTTCTTATAAATCAATGTACTGAAAACTGATTACCGTGCCACTTGGCAAAACATCAAAATACATGGGCTGTATTAGTAGACCGTCACCTGACGGGTTGAAAGTTCGGTTCAGTGCATACAGAAGGGAACAGACAAGCGTGAAAAGGTATGGCAATCTTTATGAAAAAATCTGTTCAATGGATAACCTGTATCTTGCGTTTCAACACGCAAAGAAAGGCAAAGGATGGTACAAGGAAGTTCAGCAGATTGAGAAAAGACCATACTACTATTTGGCGGGTCTGCAATGGATGCTTCAAAACCATTTATACAAAACTTCGGAATATGCCACTTTTACGAAAAAGGACGGCAAGAAGGAACGGGAAATATACAAACTTCCATTCTTCCCTGACAGAATTGCACAATGGGCGGTTTTACAGGTGATTGAACCGCAGTTATTAGCGTATTTCACTGATGATACATACAGTGCAATACCAAACAAGGGTATTCATGCAGCATACAAGAAGTTACGGTTGGCGGTTGATACCGTGCCGGAAGAAATGATCTATTGCTTGAAAATAGACTGCAAGAAATTTTACCCTTCCATTGACCACGAAACACTAAAACAGAAGTTCAGACGGAAGTACAAAGACCCTGAACTGCTTGAACTGATTGATGAAGTAATTGATTCAATCAGCACTTGTCCGGCAACGGATGAAAACATTGAATTTTATCGGTCTTGTGGTAATGAAATCAAGATAGTGAAGATAAACGGCAAGGACTTCATTGAAGGTGTCGGTATTCCAATAGGGAATTACTTTTCACAGTATGACGGCAATTTCTTCCTATCAGGTTTTGACCACTGGATAAAAGAAGTTAAGCGGGTAAAGCACTATTACCGTTATATGGATGATATTTGTATTTTTGCAAGAACCAAAGAAGAACTGCATCAGTTACTTGCAGAAATCAATGAATACTTCATACAGAATTTGAAATTAAGAATAAAAGGGAACTATCAGATATTCCCTTCATTCATCCGGGGTATTGATTTTGTTGGGTACAGGATATTTTTGAACAGTACCCTGTTGAGAAAATCCACCTGTCAGGAAATGAAGCGGAAGATGACCAACATTAGGAAGAAAGTTGAAAACGGTCAGGAAATGAACTATTCAGAATGGTGTTCAATCAATTCCTATAAGGGTTGGTTGAAACATTGTGACAGTTCCCATTTATCAGATAAATATATTGTGCCTATTCAGCAATACGCTGATGATTATTATACAAACCATATCAAGGCAAAGAAAAAGAAGAAAGGCGGTAAAAAGCATGAAAGAGTACGGGAAAGTACGCAGTACAAAGCAGCCTGAACAGAAAGTCATTGATGACTATTCAGTTTGGGTTGCTGCAAACATCACCCCGGTCACAGAAGCCGGGACAGATGAACAGCCGGGGTTCACTGGTTATGAATATGACCTGACCCAGTACACCAAGGATGAATACATCAAAATGATTGATGACAGGAACGCATCTTTGGAAGATCAGATGACACAGGCACAGGAAGCCATGTGTGAAATCTATGAAATGATGGCATAAGGAAGGGGTGAGAATATGGCAAACATTTATGCAGCACTTATCATCAAGGGTAAGAAGTCAATCAATGATGTTCCTGACAAGATCAGGGATGAAGTCAAACAGGTGCTTATTGATGAAGGACACCCGGAACTGGCAGAAGGTGGTAACTGATGTTGTTTCAGTTCATCATAAAAATTTTATTCAGAAAGGATGTGGAATCTATGGCAGTGATCTATGCAACCCTTATCATTAAGGGCAAGAAAACCTTTGCTGATGTACCTGAGAAAATCAAGGACAAAGTGAAGGAAGTTCTGATTGACCTTGATTGCCCTGAATTAGCAGAGTAATCAACAGACAAGGAAATTATCACAGGAACAAAAACAACCGCTATATGACCATTATATGAGGTCACAAGCGGTTGTTTTTATGTTCAGAAAGGACAGAGAAAATGAAACAGACTATTTGCAGTGTATTAGGTGTGATTGGTTCAGCAATCGCATCTTTTTTTGGTGGTTGGGATGCGGGACTTACAACCCTTCTGATCTTCATGGGTCTTGATTATATTTCAGGACTGATTGTTGCGGGGGTGTTCAAGAACAGTCCTAAGACAGATACAGGTTCACTTGAAAGCAAGGCGGGATGGAAAGGTCTTTGCAGAAAGTGCATGACCTTGATTTTTGTACTGGTTGCGTACCGCCTTGATCTTGTCATTGGCACAACTTACATCAGGGATGCAGTAATTATTGCGTTCATTGCCAATGAAACAATTTCCCTTGTGGAAAATGCGGGTCTTATGGGGTTACCACTTCCGGCAGTCATCACCAAGGCTATTGATATTTTACAGAAAAAGACAGAAAGTGAGGGTGAATAATTATGGGTTTAGTAGTAGGTTCAGCAAGAATTGATGAAAACGGCAAGATTTCCGGCGGTGCGTTGGGTGACAACAACGGTAGGGAAGTAAGTACACAGCCGTATTATTTGCACAGCAAGGGTTGGTATGTTTTAAGACCAAAGACTATTGCACTTGCAAATGGTCTTGCATCTGCAATGTCAGATGCGTGTGCAAATAACCATATCGGTTACGATCAGTCTAACCGTTATGGTGTCATTAAGATGGTCAGAAAATACGGCAGCATGAAAGCAATCAAAGAAAAGACAGAAGCAGACTGTTCTTCCTTGGTTCGTGGTTGTTGTATTCAGAACGGTTTTGACCCCGGTGATTTTGCAACATCAGGTGAAGCAGCCAAACTTGAAGCAACTGGAAAATTTGAAAAAAGGCAGTCTGTCAGTGCCAATACTGTTTTATATAATGGTGATGTACTGGTTACAAAAACATCAGGTCACACTGTTATTGTGGTAAGTGGAAACAGTAGATCAGCAAGCAACGGTCAGAGTGCTGCACCGGTTACTTCAAAAACCGCAAAGTCATCTGCACAGAAAAAGTCATCTGCCGTTGCCGGAACATATAAGACAAGCACTGATTGTCATATGCGTAACGGTGCTGGAAAACAGAACGCATCAATGGTTGTGTTAGAACAGGGGACAGAAGTGAGGTGCTATGGTTACTATTCTGAATATCAGGGTGTAAAATGGCTTTATGTTCAGGTAACATACAAGGGTGTGAAATACACTGGTTTTGTTTCTGAACGTGTCCTGAATAAGCAGTAACCGGGTGTTACTAATTTGTTACTAAATAGCGGGATTTTGTGAGATTTGCGGAGATATTCAAAACTGAACTTTTCAGCAAATACGGGCAAAAGGCGGGGTGTTATATCAATGAAATTTATGATATAATAAAAAGAAAAACACAACCTATCGGACAAAGAGAATAATTATGCTGGATTTTTTGGAAAAAAACATGGAAGGAGGGCGCCGGAAAGATGGAATTGCGCCATATCCGATATTTTAAGGCCGTAGCGGAAGAGAAAAGTTTTACCCGGGCGGCAGAACAGCTGGCCATTGCCCAGCCGCCTCTGAGCCGTCAGATTCAGGATCTGGAAGCGGAACTGGGTACGACATTGTTCCTTCGGACGCCCCATAAAGTATCCCTGACAGAAGAGGGAGAGCTTTTTCTGCAATATGCCAATCAGATTCTGGATCTGGTGAACCGGTCGGAAGAGGATGTCAGAGAGCGGAAGGAAGGCTTGCAGGGTACGTTGTACATTGCTTCGGTAGAGGGCTGTGGCCCTCGCCTTTTTGCGGAATGGATCGCTGGATTTCAGCAGAGACATCCTCATGTACAGTACAATCTGTGGAACGGCAACACAGATGATGTGAATAACCGCGTAACGAAGGGATTGTGTGAGATTGCCATGATCACGGCCCCTTATAACACAGAGGAATTCCACGTGCTGCCGGTGTATGAAGAACCCTGGGTGGCAGTGATCCCCAAGGGACATGCATTGTATTCCTGGGAAAATGATCCGGTGAAGCCCTCGGAGTTGTTGCCCTATGATCTGTTGATTCCCTCCAGAGAATCCAGAAAAGGTGAAATCGATAAATGGTTCGATGGCACAGGGCATGCTCCGGTGATCCGGGGAAGGATCGCACATATGATGAATGCCTACGAACTGAGCCTCCACGGCGTCGGCATCTCGATCTATCCGGCATCGATTTCCTCCCTGATCCGAGACAAGGACGTCTGCGTGCGGCCGGTGGAGCATCCGAATGCCCATGCGGATTATGCTTTGATCTGGAATAAAAATCATACCCTGTCCCATGTGGCGGAAGAGTTTATCAAATATGTAGAGAGCATTGAGGAACGTAACAGCGTGGAATAGAAGATCCGTGGAAGGAGTCCGGGCGCTGAGCAACGGCAGGCATAAACACAATATACAACCATACACATAAGAAACAAGGGAGAACAGGCATGAACATTACAGTGTATCTGGGAGCAAATGAAGGAAAAGATGCGACACTGAAAATGGCGGTGAGGGAACTCGGCACCTGGATTGGAGAGAGTGGCAACCGCCTGATCTACGGAGGTTCCAAATCCGGCCTCATGGGAGAACTGGCGGAGAGCGTGTTGCAGGCAGGTGGAGAAGTCATCGGGGTGGAGCCACAGTTTTTCATTGATATGGAATACCAGTATGATGAGATCACGGAGCTGATCGTCACGAAGGATATGACAGAACGGAAGATGAAGATGATCGAACTGGGGGATGTATTTATTGCCTTTCCGGGAGGAACCGGCACGCTGGAAGAGATCGCAGAGGTGATGTCCAAGGTGTCTCTGAAGCATTTGACTGCGCCCTGTATCCTCTATAATCTCAATGATTATTATGACGGATTACAGACATTGCTGCGGCATATGACAGAGATGGGGCTGTCCTCCCCGGAGAGACAGGAAGGAATCTATTTTGCAAAGGATCTGTCTGAAATCCGTGAGATTATAAAAAATCAGCGGAGCAATGTAACGATCGCTCCGCCGGAGAATACACAAGGTATGGGAAATCACTTAGGTTAACAGGTTGAAGCCCATTACTACCAGACCCAGGATCACGAGAATCACACCGGTGACACGGTTCAGAGTCTTGGGTGTGGCCTTGTTGGCGAACAGTGCGGCAATCCGGGCCCAGATCAGGGTAAAGATGACGCACAGGATCCATACGGTCCAGTCGGGCATGCCCCCAATGGCAAAATGGGAAACTGCACCGGTCAGAGCGGTAAAAGCCATAATAAAGACGCTGGTTCCCACAGCAGTTTTCAGCTCATAGCCCAGAACAGAAGTCAGGATCAACAGCATCATCATGCCGCCGCCGGCACCGACGAAACCGCAGATAAAGCCGATCAGCATACCGCATACCAGAGACTGAATGGCTCTTTTTTTCGCGGAGACGCCCTGCATGGCTTCTTTGGTGGTCATTACGGGCCGGACGATGAATTTGATACCTAACAGGAAAGTCATGAACACGGAGAAATTCCCCATGGTAGCGGAAGGCACCAGGCTGGATACGTAGCTGCCTACGACGGTGAATACCAGCACACTTCCCATCATGATCAGGCCGTTTTTGACATCAATATTTTTATTTTTCGCATAGGTATAAGCGGATACGGCACTGGCCAGAACGTCCGAGGACAGCGCAATGCCGACGGCCAGATACGGATCCATGCCGAGGAAAGTGATCAGCATGGGACTGATGACGGCAGCAGCGCTCATTCCGGCAAATCCGGTGCCCAGGCCGGCTCCCATGCCGGCGAAAAAAGTGACAAGAATCGTGATTAAAATCTGCATTTATTTATCTCCTTTCAGGATATTGTCCATATTTCTCTCCATGACATGAAGCATGTGGTAAAAGATCTCTTTGCTTGTCTCATCGGTGCCATCTAGCAGAGTATCTTTGAAAATGCTCTGTATCATGCGGCCTTTTTCGATGACATCCTGTGCTTTCTCCGTGCAGAACAGCAGAGTCTTCCGACGGTCATCCGGAGCCTCTCTGCGTTCCAGGTACCCCTCGCACACCAGCTTGTCCACATTGACGGACACCAGATTCGCCTTGATCCGGCGGATCTCCACGACATCACTGGCAGTGTGGTATTCCGGATTATTGCCGAAGAACATGAGAATATCAAAAGCTGTCTGTGGCAGCTTTAACTGCTGGCACAGAGGTTTGCACATGGCGTTGTAAGCCAGATTGAATTTTTGTACGAATTCGATATCAGTATTCATCCGAAGGCCTCCTTACTTAGTATTATACAAAGTGTAATTACTGAAATTACAAAAGTGAATATTTCAAATTTGAAATAATTGCTATATTGCATAGTATTACAGATAGTTTTCGAAGTCAATCATAAGATATTTTATTTCATAAAAAATTTATATTAATTATCCTATCGTAAACATCATTTTGGTATGTTATAATTTATTTGATGCTAGGGTCAAAAGGTCTAAGCCCACATGAGCTTGCTCATAAGTGGGTGAAAGACCTT